>JACCDZ011113162.1_pt1 | contig 18348 bp, 13 predicted proteins | sample 7449551 | NCBI WGS metagenome assembly JACCDZ01 (sample SAMN15323452, study PRJNA562643) | freshwater metagenome | isolation source: river surface water | place: USA:Blue River Watershed | collected 2017-08-18
ATCATTTGAATGATTTCTTCTTGGTCTACGTGCCATAAAATACTCCATATATTGATGTTTATAACATCATTTGGGGAGCAAAATATCACTTATAAGTGTTGTTCAAATTTCCTGATCCACCTCTGTTCCTCTAAATTTAAATACCCAAATGTAGAACATACAAACTATTATTAGAATGAATGATCTTCTGCATAAGTTCTGCCAATATTTTAAATTGTCCTATCACGTCACTCTTTTGCATAATGATTTTTTCATAACCTGCTGTTTCTCGTAAAATACGATCAACATTTTCATTTGGGTCAATCACATCATCATATGCATGAACAAAAGTATATGCGCCTGTTAACGTTAAAACTTTTGGTGATAACTTTAAAACATTAACTAGACTAGAAAACAATTGAAATGCTTCTTTAGCCCCATCTCCATCAATCACTGTTACACCATAATAATTTAACCCAGTATGCCAAACTTTTAAACTTGGATTATAGGTAGGTATCTATTTTAAAAAATCATTAAAATAAACAATAAGATCATCATGGATTGAAACATCATAAGAAACCTTACCGACTAGCTCGCAGCAATCATCATAAGAGAATTCATTTTTATTCAATAAAACAAAATCATGTAGTAGTGGCATAAATAGAACCTCAGTTTAAATGGTAGTTTTCTCTATCATTCAAAGCTTTCCACTCTTCATGGCTATAAAGCTTAAGATTCTTCAGTTGAGTACCTACTAATAAAAAGCGATCGTCCCATGTCAGTACTTCTCTACAGTCTTCTAAATTTTTGTTTGAAAAACAAGGAAATAAAGTCGGATTAAAATATATTAATCCAATTTCAAGTAAATGCTTAATCTCTTTAGGATTCTCAGGAATAGAGTGAAATACGGGTATATTTTCTATTAATTTGCGAGCAATTTCATGAGGTTCAGAATCTAAATCATCCAAATACCATTTTTGGTCATCACACCTCCATAAATAAGCAGTAAAACCATTTTGCTCAATCAGTAATGTCTCTGTAATTGCATTTGGTTCCTCATACCAAACAGAAAATGCTAAAGTTTTTGTCGGAATAATTGAAAATTTTGGCGGTTTTAAATAAGGATAATCCTTTAACATTAAAGAAACTAAATCTTTGATTGCTATTTCTAGATCCTCAACCTTCTGATTTTTATGGATAATGTTAACTAGTTCAGAAATATTATCTCTTATCGTCAAAATACTTTTCATTTTATAAAAAATAAGGGCTGATTACTCAGCCCTTATTTTAGCTTTTTGCTCAAACAAAGCATAGCTTTGTTCTTGCGCTAGGGAAAAGCCTTTCGGCTTTTCTTGATCCTAGCTCATTAAGTCAATTGAGCCGCTTGGATTTTCTTGGTATCAACTTGATCAGCTTCTTTTGTATATTCGCTCATCTTATCGAAGTTCAAGTATTTGTAGATGTCAGCAGAAGCGCTGTCAATTTGTGATGCGTACTGTTGATATTCTTCTGGACTTGGTAATTTACCAAGTACCGCAGCGACAGATGCTAACTCAGCAGAAGCCAAGTAAACGTTTGCACCTTGACCTAAACGGTTCGGGAAGTTACGAGTAGATGTCGATACACATGTCGTGTTAGGTGCTACACGTGCTTGGTTACCCATACACAATGAACAACCTGGCATCTCAGTACGCGCACCAGCACGGCCATAGATGTTATACAAGCCTTCTTCCATCAACTGGTGCTCATCCATACGTGTTGGTGGAGCCAACCATAAGCGAGTAGACAATGAACCACCAGGTACTTTGTCAAGTAACTGACCAGCTGCACGGAAGTGACCGATGTTGGTCATACAAGAACCGATGAATACTTCATCAATTTTGTCGCCTTGAACGTCAGAAAGAAGTTTTGCGTCATCTGGATCGTTCGGGCAGCAAAGAATTGGTTCTTTGATGTCAGCTAGATCGATTTCGTAAACTTTTAAGTATTCAGCATCAGCATCAGCTTTTAACAAGCTTGGGTTATCTAACCACTTCTGCATGTTTTCAGCACGACGAGCAAGTGTACGTGCATCGCCATAACCTTCTGCGATCATCCACTTCAACATCGTGATGTTAGAACGTAGGTATTCAGCAACTTTCTCTTCAGAAAGCGTGATTGAACAGCCAGCAGCAGAACGCTCAGCAGATGCGTCAGAAAGTTCGAATGCTTGCTCAACAGTCAAGTCATTTTCCATTTCTGTTAAGTCGATCTCAAGGATACGACCAGAGAAGATGTTTTTCTTACCTTTCTTCTCTACAGTTAAGTCACCAGCTTTGATCGCGTAGTAAGGAATCGCATGTACAAGGTCACGTAAAGTGATACCAGGCTGCATTTTACCTTTGAACTTAACAAGTACAGATTCAGGCATATCAAGTGGCATAACGCCAGTTGCAGCTGCGAACGCAACCAGACCAGAACCCGCAGGGAATGAAATACCAATTGGGAAACGAGTATGTGAGTCACCACCAGTACCAACAGTATCTGGAAGTAACATACGGTTTAACCAAGAGTGGATAATACCGTCACCTGGACGTAAAGATACACCACCACGGTTCATGATGAAGTCAGGTAATGTATGGTGAGTTGTTACGTCAACTGGTTTTGGATACGCAGCAGTGTGACAGAAAGACTGCATCACTAAGTCAGCTGAGAAGCCCAAGCACGCTAAGTCTTTTAACTCGTCACGAGTCATCGGACCAGTTGTATCTTGAGAACCAACAGTTGTCATCTTAGGTTCACAGTAAGTACCTGGACGGATACCTTGACCTTCAGGAAGACCACATGCGCGACCTACCATCTTCTGAGCTTGTGTAAAGCCTTTGCCAGTGTCAGCAGGTTGTACAGGCGTACGGAATAAAGTAGAAGGTGCAAGACCTAATTCTTCACGTGCTTTCGCAGTTAAACCACGACCAATGATCAAGTTAATACGACCACCAGCACGTACTTCGTCTAAAAGTACAGGCGTTTTAAGCTCAGCTTCTGCAATTTGTGCACCGTCTTTGAATGCAGTAACTTTTGCAGCAGTATGATCAATTTTCAATACAACTTCGTCGCCCATGTTCATGTTCGCAACGTCGATTTCTACAGGTAATGCACCTGCATCTTCCATTGTATTGAAGAAAATTGGAGCGATTTTAGAACCTAAGCACACACCACCATCTTTTTTGTTTGGAATGTGCGGAAGTTCGTTACCGAAGAACCAAAGTACAGAGTTAGTTGCAGATTTACGGCTTGAACCCGTACCAACAACGTCACCAACGTAAGCAACTTGGTTGCCTTTCGCGATTAATTCTTTGATTTGGTTTAATGGACCAACTTCACCTGGTTTTTCAGGGTTGATACCGTCACGCTCGTTTTTCAACATTGCATTTGCGTGTAATGGGATATCTGGACGGCTCCAAGCGTCTTGAGCTGGAGACAAGTCATCAGTATTTGTCTCACCTGTTACTTTAAACACAGTGATTTTGATTTCTTCTGGAACGTCAGCACGGCTTGTGAACCATTCTGCTTCAGCCCAAGATTGTAAAACAGCTTTAGCCGCAGCATTGCCAGCTTTTGCTTTGTCTGCTACGTCATGGAATGCATCAAATACAAGAAGAGTTTTCTTCAATGCTTCTGCAGCTAATTCAGCAAGCTCAGCATTGTCAAGAAGTTCAACTAAAGGAGCAACGTTATAACCACCAAGCATCGTACCTAGTAAGTAAACTGCACGCTCTTTAGTTACAAGTGGAGAAGTTGCTTCGCCTTTTGCTAGAGCAGCCAAGAAAGCAGCTTTAACATATGCAGCTTGGTCAACACCTGCTGGAACACGGTTTTCAAGCAAATCTACTAAAAATGCTTCTTCGCCTGCTGGTGGATTTTTTAATAAAGTTACAAGTTCAGCAGTTTGAGCATCATCAAGCGGCTTCGGTGGGACTCCGAGTGCGGCACGTTCTTCAACGTGTTGGCGGTAAGCTTCTAGCACAGTGTTATTCCTCTTTTTTAAAAAATTACTTGTAAGTTCCAGCTTGCTACAAGCTTTACAAGTAATATGGACAGCAAAATTTTACTAGACTTCGCGTTAAAAGTTAATGCAACTACCGTATTTCTACGTGATGCCCATTATTTTATAGCGAAATGTTCATCTCTTTTGAATACCGCTTTGGTCTTAGATCAAAGCTTAATAAAACAACAAATTACATGCATAAAAAACGACAACTGATGTGTCTTTCAAATGAACCTATTAAAATGATTTATAGTTTGGTAGCTGGTCATGTGGTGTAGCCAAGCATTGTTCAGTAAATTTCTGTTTCAACTGTTCACGTTCTGCATCAGGATTCGCCTTCAGTTGGTCGATTGGCATTGCATATACCGTTTCAATAATTTCAAAGATAAATTTACGTGTTGTTTCATCTTCAATTTTATCTGCATGTTCTTTTGCTTGCTTTTGTTCAATGCCATTTTGACGGTCCAAAGTAATTGAACGCGCTGCATTGCCCACACTGACACAATAACCATGCCACTGTTCTGCTGGAGTTAATTGCTTTTTATCTGCACAACCAACTAGCACCAAACCTATTGCAATCAAAAAAACTTTTTTCATCATCGTACTGCGATTAATTTGATGCACACATCATACTGAAAGTTGTTCATTTTGCAAAAAAAGAAGCGTTTAAATCCGTATGAGCTGCAATAAAATAATACAAATCATTTACTGCAACGCATGCTATTACCCATTTTCTGACATTTACCGCCTGTAGAAGAAAGATAGGTTGTGCCAGCAACTAAATTATACGGTTCAACCTTTCGTATCCCAACATCTTACACCATTGCAATTCTTCACAGGGATCAGTGCTTCGCTAGCAGCTGTAATGGTTGCATTTGAGGTTGCAGTAGTTGTACCTGTTGATTTCACTGTTTGGGTTGTTACCGTTGGAACATTTTTTTGTTCTTTGTTATTGGGCACGGAAACATTTATTTCACTGGGAGTTGTCACTGTTGCATTTACATTTTTTTTAGTTGGATCAAGTTGAGGTTCCTGTTTCTGAGTTGGAGGTGGTGTTGCTGAATATGTTGTTACACCACGTGCGTCAACCCACTTATAGTATTCTTTAGCATTTGCTTGGAATGTAAAGCTGAGTAATATTAAGCCTATAGTTGCCAAAAGTTGACTTAAAGTGACAGGTTTCATCCACTCTCTCCAAAAAATGTCATTAATCTATATATTTATCAATAGCTTATTTTTATTTTAGCATATTTTTAAAAATACCCAGCATAAAAAAACCTGCTTTATTTTCATAAAACAGGTTTTCTAAAAAAGCTTTAAAAACGCCAATTATAGAATACGTCAATGGCTCTCTCTAAAGATTGACTTGCTTCTAAGTATAAACGGCGATTCATTTGATAACGCAAGGTCAATTTATTTACAGGTGTAAATACGCCTATGCCATAACGAATAAACAGGTCTGGCGTGATATAGCCCGTTAAACTCACTTGGGTGTCATCACCTGTACCCTGTGCATCAAGTGCTAAACCACTGAGACCAAATGTTCGACCAATCTGATTCGTTAACGCCCGTGTTCCTCCTAAGCCCATACTGATGCCTGCGGCTGCAATGGTATTGTTTACATCAGATTTAAAGCCTTCTGTATTACTTAGGCCGCTACTTCCTTCATTGATACGACCTGTGACCAATGCATTCAATGCTTCTTGTTCAGATAAACCTGCATCATTATAAATTTGAACATTTGGAACGGTTGCTGTCCCAGTCACACGTAAACCAACCATACTACCTTGGACTGATTTATTCGCATCAATATCAAGTGTCGGATTCGCAAGTGGACCATTAAAACGTGCAATTGCGCGGTTCAAATCTAAGCTTTGACCATAAGCTTCAATCTTCACTTTCTGACTCACGCCAATTGCACCATTTGCTTGCATTGCAGTTTCTAAACCACGTTGTGATAAATGCAAGCGACCAACCAATGGAATATTACTTTCAAAACCTTGGAAGATCACTTGATTGCCTAATGTCAGTATCATATCCGCACGAATATCCCACGGTTTAGCTGCTTTTAATGTCGCAAGTAAATCTTGCCCTTGCTGTACAACTCGTACATCTGGTGAAATATTTACAACTGGTGCGGTAGTCTCTGGCATTGAAATACGCGCGCGAGGAACATCAATTGACCCTTTCAAGCTTAAGCGCTGATCAAATGGATAAACATCGAGGCTTAAATCAGGCTGGACAATTGCAGTGATCATCGGTGCCTGACGAATCAATAGGTTATCACCTTTTAAGGTTAATGCCAGATGGGGTTCTTCTTTCCAGTCAAAGCTACCTTTTAATCGCCCAACCCCTTGTCCACTGTTGAACGCACCATCAATACTGGCTGAATCTTGTCGAATAGATGAATAAAGCTGAATGTTGTTTAAATTTACAGGCAGTGAAATCATACTAATTGCGCCATTTTTTAAGCGCATTTCACCTGTAAATTGAGGTTGAGTGAGTGTACCATTAATTTTTCCAGCCAGTGCAAGCGTGCCCGCCATTGAGCGTACATCTTTAATAAATGGCTTGAATACTTTGAGTTGTACATCATCAAAAGCAACTTCACCACGCATTGGCATTCCATTTTGAAATGGATTCACGATCACGTTAGCGTAACCTGTACCAATATCTGGTGTTTTCATATCCACACGGAATAATAAGCCATCATTGACACTTTTCGCGATTAAGCTCAATTCATCATAGGTGACTGTGGTCGCAATATCTTGAGGATCATCAGGTGCAAGGCCCAATGCTCCTTTACGAGTGACTAAACTTGCATCTATTTTTGGGCGACTACCTTTAGCCCACGAAGCTCGAGCATAACCATTCAGTTGACCAGTAACTGCTAAACCTTCTGGCATAAATACCGCAAAATCATTTAAATCTAGATTTTTAGTAACAACTGAAAAATTACCTTTATTTTGGCTAATACGTGCCGATTGATCTAAACAAACCTGACTATGCAGACTTTGCCAACAATGCTGTCCAATATAAAGTTCAGACTGGGCTGCAGAATAAATGATCGCTGCACTTTGATTTTGTACTAAATCAATACGGCGTGATTTAAAGTGACCTTTTTGTAATTGTCCTAACCATTCATTGTTCTGATTGAAACCACCTGCAAGCTGTACATAAAAATTAGATTGGCGATTATTACTTTCAACTTTTAATACATGTGCTTTGCGCGTACCACCCAAATTAATCGTTGCATTTTCTATTTCACGATTACCACTACGTAAATGATCAACTTTGGCAACTAATAATGTAGGTATTGCTTCAGAAGTCGGCAATTCACCCTGAATACGCAGCGATTTAACGCTTGCCACATCCTTAAATGCGAAATTATCCACGGCAATATTTGCTGTTGCTTTTAAACGTGGTTGTGATTGAACGTTTAAAACGCCGTAGGCACGACCTTGCAAACCTGGATAAATCTCATACAAGGCTGGAGCATTTAGTTTCACTCTTAAACTTTGTGCATTGCCTGTGGCTTGTAACTGGTTCTGAGCATAGGCAAAAAATAAGTTATTGGCTTCAAACTGTTGCGGTAAAAAACCTTTCTGGTTGGAGTCTAGCAACAAAGTAAGGTTACCACGACCACGAACAGGTTTATTATTCAGAAAACCTGCCGCGTTTAAATCCCGAATATCGATGCGCTTCAGCTTTTCAGACCAAACACCTTGTGTTTTAACATGCCCTGAGAGTTCACCTTTAAGTGTTGAAACAAAATACTGTGGTTTGAAGCGTACTAAAGATGCATTGATATCCCAACCAAGTTTATCTTTTAGGTTCACAGCACCTGTAGCAAAAATCTTACCTGCCACGCCATCATGTTTTAACTCATTAATTTTTATATATTCTGGTGTTCCTGCTACGTTGATTTTCAACAGTCCATTGCCTTGATTTAATGCATTTAATGAACCGTTGTAATCAACTGCAAAACTTTTAAAACCTCCACCAGACTTCTGATCATTAAACATTAAAGCGACTGTACTTTTGCCTTTTAATGCAACGGTTTCTATACGATCTGACTGAACAATTTGACCTTTTAAATCAATACGATCAAATTGAATGATCTGTCGATTCGGTTTTGCAAAACCAGTTGCTTTAATATCGCCATTTAATAAATTAACAGGTGCAGTAGGAACGACTGTTTGTGGATTAAAATTCTTGGCTTTAAGCTGAGCCTGCCAGGCTAACTGTTGCTTTTCAGTAGGTAGTTTAACTTTTGCTTGCCCAGATAAACTCCCTTTCGTGGCCTGATAACGAAAGTTTTCAACATTCAGTAGATTTGATTTTATATCAAGACGGGCATCATATTTACCCGTTGGTAATAATGCTTTCTCATGAGGTTTCACTGTTGTAGAAACATAGATATCTTGTTGACCTTGTTTTAAGGCGATGTCGGTATGACCGTCTTCGCTAGTCAACCAACCAATATAAGGAACTGCCCGATCTATATTTTTCCATGCCACATTTAATAGCATCGGCTGTGGTTTGTGATCTTTCGATGCAGCTTGATTGAGTTTAACAGCCCAAGTTTCATATTGATCAAAAGCAAGCTGTGCACTTAAAGCTAAACCTTTTTCCATAGACCCAGATGAACTTAAATGAGCATCTAAATTAGGCGGTAAAAAATCCTTTGCAATTTGCGGAACAGTTTTATCTTTAGGGTTTAAATGATCCAAACGACCTTGAATATCCCATGAAACATGCTCATGCCAATTGACTAAACCTTTGAGCGCAATAGATCCACCCATTAACTGACCATTAAAGTCTTGAATATTCAATTGATTCTTTAGGTCTGTCTCCATTAAAGCATTGTATTTACCTTCGGGGATTTGCTCACCTGTCAAATCGGTATCTAGATTTAGAACCAATTTTCGAATATCGCCGCTAAATCTTGCAACACCATCTTTGGCAAATAATTTCTGTTCTTGCAACAAAGGTAAATGATAATTTTTAAAAAGCAGTTCGCCTTGCATCGGTACGTGATCACGCACTGGGTGTATAACAGCCCAACCTGTTAATAAATCTGGGGTCTGTGTTGCGACACCTGCTTTTAATGTATCTAAAGATCCGGCCGCAACAACTTTAATAGTATGAATATTTAAACTTTTTAACGATGGAATAATTAGATCTGCTTTCGCATGAATTGGATATTTACCACTAAAATCCATTTTCCCTGTGGCGTGTTGGACTGCCAAATATCCCATATCCATTTTAGAATCCTTAAACTCTAATTTGGTTCCAGACCATAGGGCATCTTTCAAGTAAATATCATTAAAACCAACTTTCGATGTTTGAGTTTTAATCTCAAGATGATCAAGAGTTGCTTCATCTACACGCAATACGAATGGAAGTTTGATTGCATCAAAGGCAAATGGCTTACCTGAAGGCGATTTTTTGTTGATCACCTTCAGATTACGTACATCAGCATGACTTAAATGTATTTCTTTATTTAAGATTGCGCGCCAACCAAGAGAAACATCAGCACGATCCAAAGTAACATCTACAGCTTTTAATTGAACTAAAACATTCTTAAGGATGATTCCTCTGAGTAAATTTCCACCCTCATATTCATAACGAATCATTTTTTGGCTTTGCAGTACCCGATCTAATAAAAAACGACTACCTTTGTCGGTAGAAATCATAACGATTAAAGAGCTAACCAATAACAAAAGTATGATCGACAAAATTAAAGCAACACTTCTCACGATGCGTCGTTCTGGTCTTTGTCCAACTGGTGGCGTTAGTTGTGGTTCTACTTCCGTCATAATCAACCTAAAATTGTTTGAGCTTTCTAAAGGATTTTTTTAAATTATTAAAGCTGTGAGCCGATGAAAAAATGTAATCGGATCGGGTTATTGTCATTGGAAATACCAGATGCCACATCAAGCCGTATTGGTCCTATTGGTGATCTCCAACGGATACCAACACCAATACTATATTCGGTTGGGTTACTAAACTGTTTGTCATATGAATTACCAAAATCAGAGAAAATTGCTGCTCGCCAACCATCTTTAAACTGATAATTGTACTCTAAAGATCCTACGCCTAAAGCTTGTCCACCGATTTTAAAACCGTTCTCCTCTGGCGAAAGACTTTTGTAATCGAAACCGCGTAAGGACTGGTCTCCACCTGTAAAGAAACGGAGGTTATAAGGCACTTTTTTAAAATCATCTGTGAAAATATAACTGGTGTCCGCTCGACCTACAAATTGGTGATTTTCATTTTCACCCAATGAATAAATAAAACGCCATCCACCTGTCAAAATTGCCATATTTGCATTTGATAATAATGACTCTGTCCCTAATTCAAGCTTGTAGGTTTGCTTAAAACCTTTGGTTGGATTCAAGAGGGAATTACTATTGGTCTTAGAAAGTTCATATCCAAATAACAAGGATTCTTGTTCCGAATCAATCCCTGATACTTTAAAAGCGTCAGGTAATTCATTGATATCAATATCACCTTTTTTAGTTAGGCGATCTAAACGGTAACGTAAACCAATGATGTGTTGCCAATCACCCAAAGGATTTTTAATAACACGTTCACCACCTAAAATAGCGGACTCAACCAATAAATTAATATCTGGGCCAATGTCATTGCGCTCTTCACGCTCGTAACCACCGACAACATTAAAATAATCATTTAACGGATGTTTATAAGGAATGCTATATCGCCCATCTATAGATTGACGAATTTGTGACACCTCAATGTTGGCATCAAATGCATGACCATACTTATTTACAATTGCTCGTCTGTATTGACTACGCAAACGAGCACCCGTGTCTGTACCGTAACCAATACCAGTTTCTAAACTATTCAAACGGTCGGCATTAAGCGTTACTACGACTGGAATTTTTTTCTCAATTCTCGTTTGCTCTTCTAATTTCTGGCGTTCATCTTCTTCATCATCATGTTCATGTGATAAGGGCATAGAGCGTGCTAGAGCATAGGCTTGAGGGGGTTGACCTCCAGAGAATTGTGTTTCATCAACGACATTTTGCGTCACTTGTTGTGCAGAAGTTACTTTTTGTCTTGCCAATTCTGCTTTCTGTTGACTATTTAGCAATTGAGATTGTTGGATTTTCTGTTGATCGACTAAAGCTTGAAGATCTGGCGCTAACTCTAAAGTAGGCTGAACTGGATTAGGTTTAATCGTATCTACCAAGGTGTAATTAAAGTAACGTGTATTCGTTAAGTTATTTGCTAAGGCATTTACACGCCAAAATGCATAGTCATCACCCTCTTTCCAAGGTGCCAAACTATCTAAAACTTTTTGAGTTAAAGGCAATGGCTTAGTTGGATCGCTCATACGATACTCAACTTGTTTAAGTTTATATCGCTCGCCCGTCTCATATTTTAGATTAATTTCAGCTACTTTTTCTGGCTGGGTAATTTTGACATCATGCAAACGCCAATAACTATCAAAAAAACCGTTATCCGATGCGGCATTCACTATCTTTGTTTTTGTTGTTTCATATTTACCGTGATTAAAGATATCCCCTTTGTCTTGTTCTGGGATCAAGCGTAAAACTTGGAAGTGAGGCAGGTTTTCACCCGCACCAGAAAATTCAATATTTTGCTCTTTAATACGGACGGGTTCATTCGGTGTGACAATGACTTTAACTTTATTATCACTTACCCTTTCAAATTTATACGTGGCATTATAATAGCCTACAGCTTGTGCAGCCTGATTGGTCAACACTCTTAACTGAGGTAAAGCGGTGTTAAAGTCTTCAAAAGATTCTTGAGTAAAACTTGATAGTTTTGCTTTTATATTTGCAGCCAACGCAGGAGGCGCGCCAGCTACATCAGCAGTAATACGCGGAATTTTCTCTGCACCCATCAAGCTATCTGGGTGAAAACGATTCCATATTTTTCGGAAGAAACCGACTTTTTCTTTAGGCTGATCACTTTGTGTTTGAAACTCTGGTAGTGTTCTACCCGTTTCATTTGCTTCAACGACAATCTTACTGTCGGTTTGAATATCTTGCATCAGCCGATTAATATCCACTGGAGCCTTAGTAATTTCTATCAGTTCAGGCGGTGAAATGTCTTTAACAACTGTTGGTGGATTTTTTGACGTACTTTCTCGATAAGCTTGGGCCTCATTTTTTGCATTCTCAGCCTCACGAAAAATTTCATTCGCCATTGTTTGGTCAACAGGGATAACTGGCAAATTTTCTAAATTATCATCAAGCTGAATAGGTTTTAATTCATTAATCTGATTATTAGACTGCTCTTGCTGTTTCAATGCCAACAAGCTGTCTTGTTCGGCTTGATTAGCAAGAGACTGATTTGTACTGCTTGATAAAACAGTTGATGTATCCTCAGTACTTTGATCAGACTTAACTTGATTCAAAGACTGTTGGTCTACGGTTTTATTATTTGATGTATCTGTTAATTGTTCTTGCGCACAAGCAGCTGATATACAAGAAGTAATTAAAAAAGTGCTACAAATAAGTTTAGGAAAGCTCTGCATTTTAAATATTAAATGCATAGAATGAACCAACGTTAACTGTTTAAAATTAGCTTTAGATGACATGTAGAACTCTAAACTTATTTTTAATTTATCATTTGTGACTGGTGAAAATACTTCAAATCTTTGATTTTCATCCAATCAAAGTATCATACATGCATTTTGTAGCATTTTTACAGTACGTCACATTTTTTTATAAAACACAATGAAGTGAACACACAATGAAACAAGATGAGCACTTAATGACATCACGTCGGTTTGCACCGATGTTTTTCACTCAGTTTTTTGGAGCCTTAAATGACAATGTTTTTAAGCAAGCTCTACTTTTAGTGATCACTTACGGTTGGATCCAGCAACAAAGTGCGCCCGTCAGTACACTCAATAATCTAGCTGCCTTATTATTTATCTTGCCTTACTTTTTCTTTTCTGCAACTGCTGGGCAAATTGCTGATAAATATGAAAGATCTCAACTCATTCGCTTTATAAAAATATTAGAAATTATCATTATGTTGATTGGAACCGCGGGGTTCTTGCTTGGAAATTTATGGTTACTACTTTTTGCATTATTTCTGATGGGGACGCATTCAACTTGTTTTGGTCCAATCAAATATGCAATTTTACCAGAAATTCTAAAACAAGAAGAATTGATGTCTGGTAATGCACTTTTCCAATCAGGTACATCGATCGCAATATTATTAGGAATGATTCTTGGAGGTGCAGTTATTGCATCATCGGAAGGAAATTTATTGTGGATTAGTGTCACTGTTGTCATCATAGCTTGCTTAGGCTATTTATGTAGCCGATTTATTTTACCTCAAAAGGTTGCAGCGCCAGATTTACAAATTGACTGGAATTTTTTTCGTACAAGTTTTCAAACTTTAAAATATGCTAAAAGCCTTCCAATCATATTTATTGTTTTGCTCGGTAATTCTTGGTATTGGTTTTATGGCGCAACCTATTTAACTCAAATTCCTCAATTGACCCAACAAAACCTGCATGCTTCTGAAAACGTTGTCAGTTTACTTCTCACCTTTTTCTCTGTTGGCATTGGTGTAGGTTCATTACTGTGCAGACGTATCGGTGGTACAGAGATCAATATTAAAATGGTACCTTACGGTGCGATTGGGTTAACAATCTTTGCTTTGTATTTAGCAGCGAGCCTCTCTTTTGTTCCTGAGCGAACTGGCGATTTACTGAGTTTAAAAGATATTTTTACCCAAGGTGCCGTGTACTATCATGTCATGCTTGCCGTGACTTTATTAGGTATTAGTGGTGGATTTTATATTGTGCCGCTATATGCAATGATGCAAGCTTACTCACCACGTTCTCACCGTGCGCGTGTAGTGGCCGCAAATAATATTCTAAATGCTGTATTTATGGTTTCTTCTGCAGTTTTCTCAATTTTAATCTTAAGCGTTTTAAAAATTGATATTAAAATATTATTTACGATTACTGCAGTTTTAAGTGCAATTTTCTCATTTTGGTTATTAAAGCGTTTAAAACCGTTGTTAGAAAATGCACCCTATACTTTAGAGGATTAATATATGCGTCATTTTACAGGTATCGATAAACTTATTAATTCTTTTGATCAGGCACTTCGTAGCTTGGTGCCAGGGGCAACTGCTGCTCAGCGATCTAATCCAGCAAATTCAGAACCTTCACAATTATGTGTTAGCGATGCTCGCCATGTAGCAGGTTTAATGCGTGTCAATCATAGTGGCGAAGTCTGTGCGCAAGCGCTTTATCATGGTCAGGCGCTCACTGCAAAACTACCCCATGTTCGAGAAGAAATGCAACAAGCTGCGATAGAAGAACAAGATCATCTCGCTTGGTGTGAAGATCGTTTAAGAGAATTAGACAGTCATACGAGCGTACTCAATCCAATTTGGTATGGTTTATCTTATGGTATGGGCGCAATAGCAGGTATTGCAGGTGACAAATATAGCTTAGGGTTTGTCGCTGAAACTGAACGCCAAGTCAGCCAACATCTACAGGAACATATTCAACAACTTCCATCTCATGATGATCGTTCACGTAAAATTTTAGAACAAATGAATGAAGATGAATTACACCACCGCGATACAGCCTTAAAGGCTGGAGGTGTTGATCTACCTGTACCTGTGCGTATTACCATGACAGCTATATCAAAATTAATGACTAAAACCAGTTATTATTTATAAATAAAAAAGGGGAAATTGTAACTTCATCATTCCCCTTTTTTTATTACTTCAATCAATTTAAATAATTCTATTTAAAAATTAGCGCAACCCACGTTCAGCTTTAAAACGTTCCAAATTTCGAACTGCATCTTGATAACGTGATTGAACTCTGCTGCTATTGATGCGCAAATCATATAAACGTTTTCTATAATCATCACGATCCTTAACAGATAAGTCTTTACGCTCTAACTCTTTTAAATAATAGTTAATATCATTTTGTGAGCGATCAAACTCCGCGTTTGCTTGGTAGTAGTCATTTGCAACTTGATAATATATTCGCAAAGACTCACGTTTGTATAACGGACAAATACGAAAATCACCACGCCCTTCTAACGCTTCATTAAAAATAGTTTCTGGTCGACAGTAATAGCCCAAACCTTTTTGGTAACCTTGTTCGTAAAGCTTTTGATTCGGCACAATATTGGCTTTTTGACAAGAAGAATAATATTTATCTAATCGAGATTCCTGTCCTGCTGCACCATCTTTTTCTCCAACATTAAACCAATTTGCAGTTTTACATTGTTCAACACTCATGGCAGCACAGCCTGAAAGTAAAATTGTAAAACCTACTAACAATGAAATTTTATTCATGGAATATTGTTCCTATTATTATAGTGTTAGATAGAAATAACGGGATAAGAATTTTTCCTATCGTAATCTAAATCTGGAACCTGCCACAAATCATAAAGTGGAATTTTAACATCTAAGGCTAATGGTAACTTTTTTGGATTAAATTGCATATCTTCTAAAGTCTCCCCCCAAGCAATCACATCAATATCCAAGCTAATATTATGTGATGGACGAACTCGACCAGATTGTGCTTCTAAGTTTTTCAGGGTTTCAGTGATCTCATCAACATTCAGCCGACTTTTTAATAAACAAGCTGAATTCCAATAATCGGCACCAACACGATCCCGACATGGGATTCTATAAATTGAAGAAAATTCCACTATACCTAAGCTTAATATCTGTTGATAAGCAAAAGTGAAATTTTGTTTTTGTTTGAGGTTACTCGCCAATGCGAGCGCAAAAATTGTTTCTGTTGCGTTCAAGGCGAATTCCTACTGCATTGGCTTGTGCAATGATGGCGGGTTTGCGAATGGTGATACTAATCGATTCGATCGTGGGGAAAGTCGTAAATAAACATTCAAGTACCAATTGTGCGGCGTGCTCAATCAGTTTCGGTTTAGCCTCTTGTATAACTTGGGCTGCAAGCTCACATATTTGCGCATAGTTGAGCGTATCTTCCAACTCATCCGAGTATGCAGCTTGTGATAGATCATTATGAATGATGAGATCTAGCATCAAAGGTTGAATAATTTGGCGTTCCCAGTTGAAACAGCCAACCACAGTATCCACCTTCAACCCTTCAATTATAATGGCATCCATAATGACCTAATGAACCGATAAATAAATTAATGCTTTAAAAACGAAGCAGGTTCAATATTGTGAACCATTTTTAAACGTTGGTCAGCATAAATATCGGTATACGGTGCGAGAACACGCATGAAACGATCAAAATATAGCATTTGCTTGAATAACAAAGCGAAGTCACGCGGGAATTTGATACCATGACGCTCACCGACAGCCACCATATCCATCATGATGTCATTCAAATCTGCTGGATTGGAACTGAGAATTTCTTGCGGATCTGCCAGTAATACACCGCTAAATAAACGCTCTAAATCATCAGCCAAGACTTGAGTGTCAATTTTATGATGAGTCATGCCCATTTTCAGCATATTCTCAGCCATCGCAACATAATTGGTATGCTGTAATGCATCCATAAATGCCATACATGCTGTCCAAACTTCAGGGTTTAACTGACCAACAATACCAAAATCAATAAAACCAATACGACCATCTTCAAGTAACATCAGATTTCCAGCGTGTAAATCAGCATGGAAACTCTTACATAGCATGAGACTACCAAACCAAGTATTCATTGCAGTAATCAGAACTTGTGTTGGGTCTTTGGCATATTTTTTAACAACATCAAAATCAGTTAATGACACCCCGTACAGGCGCCGCATAGTAAGTACACGACGCGTTGAAAATTGATGATAAACTTTTGGTGCAGTGGCAGCCTGATTGCCAGAAATGTTCAGATATTGAATAAAGTCATCCAGATTCTGTGCTTCTTCAATAAAATCAACTTCACGTACCATACGTGTTTTGATCTCATCCACAATTTCAGAAAGTGAAGCAAATTTAATTTTAGGAACTGCTCTTTCTAATAGTTTTGTCGCCCAATGCACTACATTTAAGTCAGTATATAAAATGGTTTCAACACCAGGTTTTTGAACCTTTAATACCACATCTTCACCCGTAACCAGTCGAGCGGCATGGACTTGTGCAATTGAAGCTGAAGCTAGTGGCTTTTCATCGATAAAACTAAAAATTTCATTCAGATTACGGCCTTCAAATTCTTCAGCTAATACTTGTTGGATATAGCTAAATGGTAAGGTTGGCGTTTGATCTAAACAGCCTTGGAATTCCTGAACGTATTCACGAGGGAATAAAGACGGCGTACTGGCAATAAATTGACCCAATTTAATATATGTTGAACCAAGCGACTCAAAGGTCTCACGCATGAGCTTTGCATTACTTGGTTTTTCAGTTGCATATTTCACACCTGCTTGTGCCGCAACAATAACTGTTTCACCGATACGTGCAACAGAACGTAATCCATCGAATAAAATATTTCTTTTCATAATCTTTCATTGCCTTACAGATGGTCTTAGTTTAGCAAATTTTGCTCAATTTACCGATCAAGTTGCCTGACAAACTGGACAATTTACATCTTTTTCAAATTTAAGAATGCGTTGCGATAGATTTAAACCATTCCAAAGCAACAATTTTTGCTTTAATGGTGTCAGACCAAGTCCTAAAAACAACAAAGTGTGATGCGCTTGTAATGACGCTATCATTACAGGAGTGGTAGCTAATACACCTGACTCCGCACAACGTAATCCTTCATTGGCATGATCTTCTTTCGGAAACAGGCATTCATAACAAGCTGAATCAGCATCCACCATAAACAGTTGCCCTTCAAAACCAATCGCTGACGCACTGATAAGCGGTACTTGATGTTTTCTACACAGCGCATTCACTAGATAGCGGGTCGTAAAATTATCACAACCATCCAAGACTACATCTTGATGCTGTACAAGTTCATCAGCATTCGTTTCATCGAATCGTATATTTTGATAGCTAACTTGTATATGCGGATTAATGTCTTTTAGATGCTTTGCCAGTATTTCGGCTTTGTATCGACCTAAATCTTTTGTCGTAAAGGCAATTTGTCTTTGCAGATTACTCATTTCAATTGTATCGGCATCGACAATGGTAATTCTACCTACACCTGCACGTGCCAACAGCTCAGCACTGGTACAACCGATACCACCTGCGCCGATTATTAGCACATTGGCGAGTTTTAGTTTTTCTTGTGCTTCGATATCCCAACCATCTAATAAAATCTGACGACTATAGAGATGCATTTCCTCATTACTTAGCTCAAATTCGTTTTCCAAATGGTCTGACACGGGACTTACTTCTTTATCATCAAAAGTGTTCATGATTTTAAGTCGATG
>JACCDZ011593042.1_pt1 | contig 18333 bp, 12 predicted proteins | sample 7449551 | NCBI WGS metagenome assembly JACCDZ01 (sample SAMN15323452, study PRJNA562643) | freshwater metagenome | isolation source: river surface water | place: USA:Blue River Watershed | collected 2017-08-18
GGTCAGCAAACATTTATTTGATACGCTTGAAGAAGTTCAAGACTATGCCACTCAATGGCTTTGGTTTTACAATCATGAACGGCCACACAAAGCCAATGGCGGAAAACCACCATTGATGGCCGCTTAGTATCTACTTTTAACTGCGGTTAAAAATGGGGTGATTACCGTCCCACGTTAGAAAAAAAGGACTACTAAATTGAAAGAAATAGAGATTTCTGGCCCCCTTGAAGCCGCAAAGAAGACCGCTCCTGAAAAAACTTATATTGTTGGGGTCGGCGCGTCTGCTGGGGGGTTGGAGGCTATTACTCAACTTATCAATCATTTAAGCATTGATACGCCTTGTGCCTATGTAGTATTACAACATTTATCGCCTACATATCGTAGCATGATGGTTGAGATTTTGAGCCGAGAAACTCTACTAAGAGTTCAGGACGCTGAGCATGGAACCATTCCTCAAGCTGGACATATCTATGTGGTCCCAGCAAATTTCAACGCTCACTTTAAAGAAGGTCGGATTGCTTTGGTGACAGCACAACCAGAGATTTCGCCAAAGCCTTCCGTGAACCAGTTTTTGATATCTCTTGCCGCTGAAGAGGGCGAGTCTGCGATAGGGATTGTGCTCTCTGGTACCGGCTCTGACGGCGTTGCTGGACTGCGTGCTATTCAGGCTGCAGGCGGTTATACCTTTGCACAGAAACCTGAAACCGCCAAATATGATGGGATGCCACGTTCGGCCATTGAAGCTGGCGTGGCTGATAATATCTTAAGTCCAGAAGACATTGCCTTGAAGCTGCCACAACTGCTGGAAGGCTCTAAACAGGAATTAGAAAAAACGTTACCGGCAGATCTGTTATCTGTCCTTCTGGAAAAAGTACGCTGTCATTTGCAACACGACTTCTCCGGTTACAAGGTGGGCACGCTGATAAGACGTATCAGACGACGTGAAGTTGCCACAGGCAGCAAAGACTTGGCCGCTTATATCCAATGGGTTGATGCCCACCCGCAGGAGCTCGAGCTCTTGGTTCGGGATATCTTGATTTCTGTTACAGCGTTTTTTCGAGACAAAGATGCATTTGAAGCCCTCAAACGTGCCATTGCGGAAATTTGTAACCGTAAGCCTGCAGGGAGTGAGATTCGTATTTGGACAGCGGGCTGCGCCACTGGTGAAGAAGCGTACTCTATTGCAATGCTGTTTTCCGAAGCCCTTGGGGATAAATTGCCCCTCTATAAATTGCAAATATTTGCAACAGACATTGATGAGGAAGCTCTCAACGTAGCGCGCCGCGGCGTTTACCCGGCAGGCTCTATGGCTGAAGTCCCAACCGAGCTGATAGAACGATATTTCCAGCCGGTAAATCGGGCGTTTGAAGCCGGAAAGTTACTTCGTGACCTGATTATTTTTGCCCGCCATAATTTAGTAAGTGATCCGCCATTCTTGCGACAAGACCTGATCACCTGTCGTAATGTGTTGATTTATTTTGATGCATCTTTGCAAGCAAAAGTGCTGCAAACCTTTCATTTTGGCTTGCTGCCAGATGGGTATCTATTCCTTGGGCATTCCGAAAGCGTGGCGCATGCAGAGCAAATGTTTATCCCTGTTAATCGTCCAGAACGACTTTTCAGGAAAACTGGCGCAGGTACGCCACTCCCTGTTGTTTCAAGCAATCCACGCAAAAATAGTGTCGCTCGTTCTGATCTGAAGCAAACTTTTATTCTGGATGGTCTAGTCAATCATTTCGGCCTTACAGTGGCGCTTTGCGATAGCGATGGCAATGTGATTCATACCGCCGGAAAAGTAGAAGAATATCTGCAATTTCCGGTTGGAAACACACGTCTAGTGATTGGCCAAATTGTATCAGCCAGCTTGCGGGGGGAGCTGTTAAGTTTAACGCACAAGCTCAACCAATCCGGCAAAGCACAACGCGGACGCCTGCGAAAGCACGACACTGCTCACGTCCGTATGTATGTTGAGCCCATCAAAGACACGAATAACCAGATGTTGCTGGTCATTTTCGTCCCCGAGAAAAAGGTGACCATTGACGCCGAACCAGTGCCATCGACCCCAAATCGTGAGCTAGAAGACGAACTAGTCGCAACCCGTGAGCATTTGCAAACCTTAGTTGAAGAAATGGCAACAGCTAATGAGGAAATGCAGGCACTCAATGAAGAGGCACAAGCATCCAACGAAGAGCTGCAAGCAACCAATGAAGAAATGGAAGCCGCCAATGAGGAACTGCAAGCGACTAACGAAGAGTTGGTTAGCCTTAACGAAGAAATGATTGTTAAAACGACTGAAATGTCGCGTTTATCAGAAGAGTACGCACATCTTTATGATTCGTTGCAATTTCCTATCATGGTTTTTGACAGATCTTTCCAGCTTACTCGTTTCAACGGCCCCGCCGCTCGGCGATTTGACCTGCGTCCAACCGCATTACGCCAACATCTATCAAGTCTTCGACTGCCCAAGATGTTCCATGATTTAGAACAATCCCTTGTAGCAATACTCGCCCATGGCGATAGAGAAGAGAAAATAGTCCATATAGACGGTCGCACCCTGACCCTGATGGTTAATCCAGGTATCAATAAAGCAGGTGATGTCACTAATATTGTGGTGATCTTGATGGATGTGACTGACATTACTCAGGCACAGGCTGAACTCAAACAGTCGCAAGAGCATCTCCATGCATTGATGGAAAACACATCGACCCTCTTTGCGATGAAAGATTTAAGAGGCAGCTACGTCTATGCGAACCGTCGTTTTATTGACTTCTTTCATCTTACCGATTTCGACTTTTTGGGGCGTAGTGATTTCGATTTAATGAGCCGTGAACTGGCATCTATGCTTTGGGAAGGCGACCTGAAAGCCCTGCGTGAAGGCAAGGCTGTTCAGTTGGAATCTGTTGCGACTATCAACGAGACGATTTATCACTTGCGGACCAATCATCAAGTGTTGCTAGATGCACGTGGTAACCCCAGCGTGTTTATTATTGAAGCCGAAGATATTAGTGCTTTAAAGGCGGCTGATGAACAACTGCGTATCTCTGCACAAGTATTTGAGCATGCCGGCGAAGCAATCGCCGTGACTGATAGCCAGGCCGAGATTCAATCCGTCAACTATGCTTTTACCGGGGTGACTGGCTATACCAAGGAGGAGGCAATTGGTCAACATATCGAAAAGTTACTGCAATCCGGTCAGCACCCACAAAGTTTTTGTGAATCAATGTGGCAATCAGTCAATGATTCTGGTTTTTGGCAAGGTGAAATCAGCAACAAACGCAAAAACGGTGATTTATATCCTGCATGGCTCACAATTAATCAAATCAAAGATAACAACGGTCATGTCGAGCATTTTGTCGCCGTGTTTTCCGATATCACCGCGATTCGTGATAATGAACGCAAAGCCGAGTTTTTGGCTAGTCATGATGCATTGACCAAGTTGCCAAATAGAACTTTATTCCAAGACCGACTGCGTCAGGCTTTACTCTCTGCCAGAAGAAACAACCAACGAATTGCATTACTTTTTATCGATTTAGATAATTTTAAGAGTATCAATGATACGTTGGGACATGACTATGGTGACGAACTATTAAAAGAGGCTGCATTGCGGCTCAGAGAAGTATTGCGAGGTCATGACACGGTGGCACGAATGGGCGGGGATGAATTTACAGCCATCTTGACAAACTGTGACGAAGAAGCGGCAACACAAATTGCCTCACGCATCATTAATGACTTAGCCATGTCATACAATGTGATGCGTCACCAACTGTTTGTTTCCGCCAGTATAGGTATTGCATTCTACCCTGAAGATAGTAATAACAGCACTGATCTGATTAAAGCCGCAGATAGTGCCATGTATCGAGCAAAAGAAGATGGACGTAACCGTTTTGAATTCTTTAAGCAGGAAATGCATACCAGACTTTTACGTAAGAGCACCATTGAAAGTGGTCTCAGAAACGCCTTAGCTAAGAATCTATTGGAAGTGGTTTATCAACCCAAATTCAGCATCACACACAGTAAACAATTGGTGGGCGGCGAGGCTTTGCTTCGCTGGAAAGACCCTGATTTAGGAGTGGTCAGTCCACAGGATTTTATTCCCATTGCGGAATCGTCTGGCCTTATTGGGCAAGTGACTGAATACGTATTGGATTCCGTTTGCACTCATATATCGCAATGGGAGCAGTCTGGTATCAAAACCTTCAGTATTGCGGTCAATATCTCTGCGCGTGATTTATTAGTGCCAGGCTTTGCTTATAAGTTGATTCAAGTAATCGAACAATACCAACTCGGTACTGGTGCGATTATGCTAGAGATCACTGAAGGCTCATTGTTGGATAATAATGCGAACGTGTTCGACAATCTAAAAGTTGCTAGCGAGAATGGCATTGCTATCTCGATTGATGACTTCGGCACGGGATATTCGTCATTATCTTACCTAAAACGATTACCGTTAAGTGAGCTGAAAATTGACAAGTCTTTTGTCAACGGACTTGGCCAGGATAAAGAGGATGAGGCTATTACACTGGCGATCATCTCTCTGGCATCGGCTCTTGGACTTAAAACAGTTGCAGAAGGCGTTGAAACACAAGCACAGTTAGCATGGTTAGAGCAGCAAGGCTGTCACATGGCACAAGGTTATCTGCTCGCAAAGCCTTTGCCGTTGTCTGAATTTGAAGATTTACTAGCAAGAACAGCATCAAGCTGCTGCATAGCAAGCTCAGAAATGAAGATGGCAGGTCGTTAACATGGAGAAACTACTCAGCCTTTGCGAACATGAACAACTGCATCTCACCGGTGCGATTCAACCACACGGTGTTTTGATATATGCCAATGCTGCAGGTGTTATCACCCATTGCTCTGCCAATGTCGAAAGCTTGGTTGGTGTTGCGCCAAAAGCCTTATTAGGGCAGCCCCTTCAGGCTGTTTTTGGAGAGGTTGTTATGCCAATAAACGGAGACAATCGCTGTGTCTACACCGAGCGTGCCCGGGAGTTTAATGGCTATCTAGATTTTTGCATCAACATGTCTGATTCAGGCGATTATTCCATTGAAATCTATCCGCATTTTGCATCGGATAATAAAAACAATAAAGAAGTTCAATTGTGTGAAATGCCACAACATGAGTATCAAATAACGCAGCAGCGAAATGAGCTATTGGAAGAAGTTGCGAAAATGACCGGATTTAAACGGATCATGTACTATCAGTTTGTCGAAAACAATGATGGCGAAGTCGTGGCTGAATTTTGCCATTCTTCAGTTGATGGAAGTTATTTGAAACTTCGTTTTCCTGCTAGCGACATTCCTCAAATCGCTCGAGATCTGTACATTAAGAATCCATGGCGAATGATCCCTGATGCCGCAGCGGATGCTATTGCAGTCCTATCCTTCGAGCAAGCAGCACCTGACTTGACCTACTGCGACCTGCGAAGTGTTTCTCCGATGCATATAATCTATTTAGCGAATATGGGCGTCCACGCCTCACTCTCTTTTCCGGTCGTGGTAAACGGCAATTTGATTGCATTGGTTGCTTGCCATGACAATAAACGTAACATTGTGCCGTATGCAATGCTGGAAGCTTGCCGTAGTCTTGTTAGTCGATTCTCGATGAGCTTGTCTGCATATACTGCCTATCAACGAATGTGCTTGGTCGATGGGTTGAATAGCAGATTTAAACCAATTCAATTGCTACTGCAACGCAATGGCAGCCTTGTAGATAGTTGGCAAGAGTTGGCTCCGTGGATCCTCCAAGAGCTTAACGTGAGTGGTGTTGTCGTGATCCACGATAATAAAATTTTAAGACATGGACTGACACTAGAAGACAGCGCTTTGAGCATTGTGGAACAAGAATTTATCAACTCTTCAGAGTTAATATGGTCTAAAGATTGTTTATCACGCCAGCTTTCAAGTTTTGTGTTAAGTGAAGTTGCCGGGGTTATGGCAACCAAAATCGGTTCGGACTTAAAAAACATGACTCGTGTTTACTTATGCCAACAGGAACAAATACAAGAAATAGCCTGGGGGGGTAATCCAGAGAAACCGGTGGAGTTTCATGATGGAAAACTAGGTATTTCGCCACGCCGATCTTTTGCTAAATGGATAGAAAAACGCGTGGGTTATAGTTGTCCGTGGGACAATAGGAGCCGTTTGTTGTTGTTGAAGTTAAGAGAGTTGTTGAGCGGTACGGTTTATGGCTAAAGCGCACCTTATTTTACGAGAGGCGACACATGAATGGCACCAACGTGTTGAAGAGCTTTCATTGTTTAAGAAACTGATGTGTCCCGAAGTTTCTGTTGAAGATTTGCTTGCAACGCTTAGTCTCTTGTATGCATTTTATGAGCGTGTTGAATCTGCTATACAACCATACTTTTCTCAGACTTCCACGCTACCCTATAACTCAAAGAAGCGGGCTCTGGACGCGGATTTGACACTATTGGGTGCTCTAACTCAACAAGTTCCCGGAGTTTTTGAAGTCAAAGACGTCGCCGTTGCTTGGGGCGCTCGTTATGTACTGGAAGGTGCATCTCTTGGTAGAAAAGTCATAGCACGACATCTTAAAAAGCGGTTACCTGCCATTGCTTCTAGCTTACAGTTTTATCAGCTAGAGCCTGATGTTGAAACCTCTTGGAGTCACTTAGTCAGTGCGTTAGAAGCGGAGCTACAAACGCCTGCACAAATTGACCGCGCCACAACGGCTGCTTGTGATACGTTTGAACTCTTGTACAACCTAGCTAAATTGCAGCGACGTGATATCAAAAAAACGTCTGTAAACGGAAATCCATGGTCACAACTTGACGGGATTTGAGTCTCTTTAATCAAGATGAACTGATTGAAGTTTGATATGAGTCGCCATCCATATTGATTTGAAAAACGTAAGCCCCAGCCAGTAGTCAGATGTTCTGCGGATCTTATGAAACATTTTTATGACTGGAGCAAACAGGGACAAGGCTTGAAGAAAATGGGAAATGCCGGATGCATTTAACAAAACAGATGTTTGCAATTACCTTGAAGCAGAGATTCGTTTATTCAATAGCGCCAGATCTGAACAGCTGCAATTCGCTCATAGTGAAGAACGTCAAAATGTGCCAGAAGCGGATATTCACTAAGCTTCGATTAAATCTGCGCTTTTCACTGAAAGCTGACATTCCTGACAAAAACTGAAACGGAGCTCTCGAAAATTTCGATACATTCACGAAATTCCAAATGGTTTATATGGGAAGTGCTATCCATGTCTATTTTGAACTACTAACCAGTTTGTATTTGTCAGTCAGTAGTATGCAATCTTGTCAAATGTTATATATGTATTTTCAAATTACTTGGTGTGTTTATTCACGCTTTGCTCGTCCCATAGCTAGGTACTCGCTACCAAAGGTTTGAGATTGATGAATTTTTAGTAAGCGTCCGGCGATCACAGGTTGATGCTCTAATTTAAGTGTCCACTTATTTTTAGTGGACACTTAGTGTCTTAAATTGCGTCGCCAGGCTGGTTTGATAAGTCGATGTTCCAAGGCAGTAGCTCATCGATGCGGTTGATGGGGTGATTGCTGATGCGTTTGAGTACAGCGGTTAGATAGTCATTTGGATTGATGCCGTTCAGTTTGGCAGTGCCGAGTATCGAGTAAAGCACGGCAGCACGTTGGCCTCCGGCGACCGAGCCTGCAAACAGGTAATTCTTCCTGCCCAAGGCGATAGGTCGTAATGACCGCTCTGCGCTGTTGTTGTCTAATTCGGCATAGCCATTATCGACATATGCAACCAGCGCATCCCACTGTTTGAGCGCATAGTGAATGGCTTTAGATAACGGCGAGCCTTTCGATAAGGTGCGCAAGGTTGCCTGCAACCACGTATGGAAGTGCTCCAGGATTGGTTTTGCTTGTGTTGCCCGGATGTGTTGTCGTTCATTCGGTGGTTGGCCGCGCGCCTGCTTTTCAATCACATACAACGATTGGATTATCTTTATCGCTTCATCAGCGATAGGTGACGGGCCAGATTGGGTGATGTCATAGAACTTACGCCGCACGTGCGCCCAACACCCATGTTGTTGGATTTTTTGTTGATATAACTCGTTGTAACCCGCGTAAGCATCGGCCTGCAATGAACCTTGATAGCCTTTTAAATGAGCGGTCGGGTGCAGGCCTTTCCGGTCTTCACTGTATTGCAGCCAGACCGCTGGCGCTGTGGTATCACCCCATGGACGACCGTCCCGCACATAAGTCCAGTATCGGCCTGTTTGTGTACGTCCCTTGCCCGGTGACAGCGTTGGCGCCGTTGTATCATCCGCATAGATGTGTTGAGCTGCTTTTACATGACGTCCGATGGCATCCGCCAGTGGCGTGAGCAAAGCACCGGTTTGTCCCACCCAATCGGCTAAGGTCGAGCGCTCGATATCGATACCTTCACGTTCCATCCGCTCAGCCTGGCGGTACAGCGGTTGATGGTCGAGGTATTTATCAACAACCACTTGCGTGAGCAACGCTGCACTGGCGAGTCCTTTTTTAATCACGCGCTCAGGTGCAGCGCCTTGCACGAGAGTGTCGCACTGCTGGCAGCTGAATTTAGGGCGAACAATCCGAATAACCCGATACGAAGCCGGCACTACATCGAGCATTTCCGAGACATCATCACCAATATGGGTCAACTCCCCCTGACAGGCCGGGCACTGACACACAGCTTCAACGCGCAGTTCTTCACGTGGCAGTTGTGGTGGTAACGCAGAGCGTCGACGTGGCGTTGATTTGTCTTCGGTGGTTGTTGCACTGAGCTTCGGGATTGCTGCACTCTGCATCTCCAGCTCTTCCAGTTGCAATTCCAACTGATGGATTTGGGTGTCGAGAAGCTCAGAGGAGCGACCAAAACGCGCCCGCTTTAATACCGATAATTGATGGCGTAATGTGCTAATCACCGACTCTTGCTGAGCAAGTGTTTGCTGCAGCTGCAGGATGATTGCCTGCAACTGTTTCGGGTCATTGGGTAAGGAAGATGCCATCGTTTTCATTCCGTGCATGATAGCATAAAACGATAGCTAACTCATTGATTAATAGTACTTATGCAGCGTTTTTTTGGCGCATTTTTTCGGGCAGGTGGTCGCCAGTCTAAGCCTTCAAGCAACAACGCCAACTCGGCCTGAGTTAAATGAACAGCACCGGATTTAGCATGGGGCCAGACGAACTGACCTTGCTCCAAGCGTTTGTAAAACAAACATAATCCCTGACCATCCCACCAGAGTAATTTAACCCGGTCGCTGCGCCGCCCACGAAACACAAACACATGGCCACTTAATGGGTCTTTTTGCAGCACATGCTGCGCCATGGCTGCCAAACCATCGAAGCCTTTGCGCATATCGGTGTAACCTGCGCACAGCCAGATGCGCACGTCATGCGATAACATCATCATGACAACGCCGCCACCAGTTGGCGCAACATGTCTGGTGTTGCTTCGTGTAAAACCAGTTGATGACCACTTCGAAACGACACCGTGATGGCTCCTTGATGCACAACCGTAGTCACTTTAGCTGCGCGAACACTGACGGGAAGAAATGGGTTCGGTTCAGCAGAAATAGCTAGTTCACCTTTAGCTCGCCTGACCCACAGCGCTTTCCCAAGCTGAGCTTCCCGCACCCAGCGAAAAACCTGATTGGTATTCACATCATATTTGCGCGCTAACTCAGAGACCGACAGCATTCGCGCTTTGGAATCCTGCACAAGCTGCCATTTAAACTCGGGTGAAAAGCTCCGACGCACATCGGATTGTTTTAAGACAGACATTCATAACACTCACGGTTGGGAACTGTGACTGCTATGTTCCCGTGATCAGTGAGTTAATAAAAGATGCGATGGCCGGACGCTTACAATTTTTACGTTAGCGTTGCAGTATTTTAAAAACTCAAAAGGGTTGTCCCTGCTTAAAAGCGTGGTTTTTCCTTTTGATGAAATTGTTAGCAGTAAAGAGGTTCTGATGGACTTAGCTAAGAAATTTTATTTTGCTTGGTGTGATAAAGTAAATGCACGTAAGAAAGAGCTTGAAAATACCTGGAGAAACTCTAAAGCCTATACAAAGACAATTATCCATTCAAACAGCTTTGTGCACCTTATCTGGAGCTAAATATTCTCCATAGATTTCATTCGAGCAAAAATCATGGGTTTTATTTAGGTAAACTGCCTCGCTGATAATGACTATCATGACAGTCAAAAACACACTTAATTTTAGTTCAGTTTTGTAAAGCATAAACTACCTATAAAGACTGGTACAGATAATGCTCTTATTTGGAATACTGTGGTGGATAGTTAGGTAAATATGAATTCTGCTTTATGTTTAGTCAGGTTCTGATGTGCTTTGACATTTATTGAACCTATATCCGGCGCAGCTCGAAAGATTGGGTGGCCATCAGTGATCACTTTCTCCCTTCCTGCCAGAAGAAAAAGGCTAACACTGACGGCCTGAACGCATTCATTGAATTATAAACTAACGCTGTTTTATCTGTTACTTTTTCAAAGATTTTAAGGCTAAATGTTGTCCGTAATCCTACCTCCAAAGAAAGGATAGCACGAGGAATGGAGCGGTTATGGATCTAAGTGATTGGTAAATTGCCCTACAGCACTAACAACCTTCTTAGCCCCATCCTGGATCTCAACCATCACCGAACCCGATTGAGCGGAGAGTTCTAGCGCATGATGAGCCTGCACCTTTCCTTGTTCGATAATCTTTACCGCTTGTTCAGCTAGTTTTTGGTTTTGGAGTACGACATCAATAATCTCTACTGTCGCTTTAGTCGTGCGAGATGCCAGATGGCGCACTTCATCTGCCACCACCGCAAAACCGCGTCCCTGCTCACCCGCTCTTGCTGCTTCAATCGCTGCATTTAATGCCAGCAAATTGGTTTGGTCGGCAATACCACTGATACTTTTGATTATGGTACCTATAATTTGCGATTGTTTATCTAACGCGGCAATACCGGCGGACGCGTCTTCCATTTGCTCAGAAAGCTCCTGCATCACAGTAACCGTTTCCTTTAACACTTCGCTGCCACGAACTGATGCTGCATCGGTATGTTGCGAAATTTCATAAGCAACATCTGCCGCTTGTGCTACTGCTAACTCGCGATCAACTTGTTCGGTAATGACGGTCGCAAATTTCACAATCTTATAGAGCCTTCCATGTGAATCGGATATGGGATTGTAAGACGCTTCAAGCCATACGATATCACCACGGCTGTCCAGACGCTGAAAGCGCTCGGCGACAAATTCTCCTCGGTTTAATTTCGCCCAGAATGACCGATAACGATCAGAGTTATACTCCTGCTCTGTACAAAATAGACGGTGATGTTTACCCACGATCTGTGCCAGACCATAGCCCATAGCGTTGAGAAAACGATTATTGGCGGTAATAACATGACCGTTGAGGTCAAACTCAATCACGGCTGTAGAACGCTGTAATGCTTCAATAAGGTTCTCATGCTCCTTGGATGCTTCAATTGTCCTAGTCAGGTCACTGGCATAGATGGAGACATGCAGAACTTTACCTTTCGTATCTTGTACTGGTTGCAAAATCACTCTTAACCAGGCTTCTTCACCATTACCACGGTACACTTGAGCGGCACCAGCCCAATGCTTACCTTGTTGGAGCGCTTCTTTCATTCGCCGGAAATGATCAGTTTTTTGCGCATAAGGAGGTACAAGCTCAAGCCACGATCTACCCATCAACTGACTACCGCTGTATATCATTTCTTGTTCAAAGTTTGAGTTAACCGCTGTTATGCTTCCTTTTGGGTCCATAATTACGGACAACATTTCACTATCTAAGCTCCTTTGAACTTGCTGCAGAGAAGACAATTCTTCTTGTAGCTGCAGAACTTGTTCCTTTAACTTTTTATTTAAAAACATTTCGAACTCCCGTCGACACAATGCACTTCAATAGCAAATAGTATGAACATTTAGACTGTTTTTGCATTTTGGATCCATTGCTCCAAGTCAATGGAGCTTAGCGGTTTTGATAGTAAGTATCCTTGAGCAACATGGTAACCTTGCCCCTTCAAAATCTGATACTGACCTTCCTCTTCAACACCTTCTGCGACCACCTTTAATTGCAAACTTTCACCAATCCGCAAGACTGCATCGCTCAGAGCACGGCTGGTTGCATCATTTTCTAAATCCAGTACAAAACTTCGGTCTAACTTTAATTCATGGATTGGTAATCTGCGTAAGTAGCTTAAACTCGAATAACCGGTACCGAAATCATCCATTGCCAAGCGTATCCCTTGAGCGTGAACCTCATTGAGCACTTTCATTGTGCTGGGATTTGTGTCGAGTAAAACACTTTCTGTCAGCTCTAATGTTAAATCGCTCGCTTGCAGGTTATGTTGAGTTAGTGTTTGCGTTATCATTCCGCACAAGTCTAAGTTATGGAAATTACTAGGCGACAAATTCACGGAGATTGCAGGAATGTTGATCCCTTTTCTTCTCCAGATCGCCATTTGCTGACAGGCTTCTTTAATAGCCCAGTGGCCCAGAACTCCAATTAACCCGCATTCTTCTGCAAGTGGGATGAAGCGAGCTGGAGATACTGTTCCAAACTTAGGATGTTCCCAGCGAGCCAACGCTTCAACGCCATATAATCTACCTTCAGACATGCTTATTTGAGGTTGAAAGTGTAGTTTTAGTTCGTTATTTTCTATCGCTTCTCGCAAAGCATTTTCGAGCTCCTGGCGCTCTTGAGCCAACTGATTCAGTTCATGACTAAAAAAGCTAAATCGGCCTCGACCAGTGCTCTTCGCCTGATACATGGCCATATCTGCACGATGGATAAGTGAGCCTATGTCATGGCCATCTTGTGGGTATAAACTAATCCCTATACTGGCAGAAGGTGACAAGGTAGAGCCTCCGATCTTGCAAGGCTGCGAAATATTGAGCTTTATTTCCTCAATAATTTCGGTGACATTACTCACTTCACATCCTGGTAAGACGACGACAAACTCATCACCGGACAAACGACCAACAATGTCGGTTTGTCTACGCTGAAAGCTCAAACGCTCTGCAAATTGTTGGAGTAATGCATCACCGGCGGGATGACCAAGTGAATCATTCACCTGCTTAAACCGATCAATATCTATAAAGAGAACAGCTAAAGTCGTCTTGCTTCGTTTGGCTTCAATAAGCGCATGCTCAGCCTTTGCGTGTAACAAGCTGCGATTTGGAAGCTCCGTTAAACTGTCATAGAACGCTAACTGACGTATATTCTGACGGCTTTCTTCTCGCTCCATCGCCAAAGTGCACAATGGAACGATGGCTTCAACTAATCGCTGATGAAATGCTGATGGTTGGCGCTTCTCTTTGTAATAAAATGCCAGGGTTCCAACACATAACCCTTTGCTGTTTTTAATGGGGGTAGCCCAGCAACTTTTGATGCCTAGAGGAAGAATGTCCGCTCGAAGGTCCATCCATAACGGATCGGTTTCAATATCACTTACTACAACCGTTTCTCCGCGAAACGCCGCCGTGCCGGAGGTTCCTACACACTCGCCTATTGGCATTCCTTCGAGCACGTTTTTATAAGCCTGTTCCAGGCTAGGTGCTGCTAGAGGGTGTAACTTATTTTCATCATCAACCTGAAGCACCGCTGCTATAATTTCAGGAGCTATACGCTCAATTTCTCGACACGCAATTTCCATCAAGTTCTCAAGAGGCTCTTCTCTGGCCATCGCATCGAGAATGCAATGTTGCATAACTTCATGCATTTTCGCGCCTGTGATATCAGAAAGAATACTCACCGTATGCGTCAAGCTATTATGATCATCAAGAATGGGATTGACAGTGATGCTGCTCCAGATCCGCTCGCCACTCTTTACATGTGTCAACTCTTCCGACTTAACGGGCAGCCCATTAAGCAATTTTTCATGCACTTTGGCTATTGAGGTCTGAGATAAATTCGGAGTAAGTAAAGCCGTAGGATGAAGTCCTTCAACCTCTTTTGCCGTGTAGCCGAACACTTTTTCAAATCCAGCGTTTACATAAATAATCTTCCATTGTCCGTCAGTGATAATAATTGCACTGTCCGTTTGGTCTGTCACCAGAGATAAAAGCCGTAACTTTTCTTTTTCGTAATACTGCTGAGTTACGTCTTTAATAAAGGCTGTATAGAGAATTTGCCCCTCGCTCTCTACCTTCGAGATAGACATTGCACCCCAGCGACAACCGCCATCTTTACGGTGAATTGGTACATCTCGACTAGTCCCTACAATTTTGTTAATTCCGGTTGTTCTATTTGCATTGATGTAACTGTCATGTTCTGGTCGGATATGCAGAGGTACCAAAATTTTTACGTTTTCCCCAATCACTTCATCCCTGGAATACCCCCACAACTTTTCAGCAGCTGCGTTGAACAGGACTATACAGTTTTGAGAGTCAATGACGACGACACTGTCTATAGCCTGCTCAAGAGTTTGAATAAATATGTCTGACAGATTACGTGCAATTGGCATTTTATTTCCTTACAAAGCTATCAGTTAAAAACTTTTTTTTGCAAAAAGACCATCATGTGCGTATTTCGGTTTGTCCGGCCAGCTGTTTCTGTATCGTCCGGCCATCTGATCTTTTCTTCGTAACCCCTCACTTATTAACTTACTTCCGCTGGTTCAGCCAGACTTTTTTTCCGTTGCGATTCTCCTGTTAATTCCAGTCGATGGGCGTTGTGGATCAATCGGTCTAACAGCGCATCTGCTACCGTCGGATTTTCCATGAGTCCATACCATTCACTGACCGGTAATTGGCTAACGATCACTGTGCTGCGTTGCTCGTATCTGTCTTCAATCACATCCAGCAGATCGCTGATTTGTTTACCCTTAAATCCTTCTAACCCCCAGTCGTCCAGGATCAATAGGTCCAGCTTTTGCAACTGGCTTAATTGCTTTAAATAACTGCCATCGGCATGCCCCAGTTTCAACGCTTCCATCAGGCGACCCAGTCGGTAGTACCTCACCTTTTTATTCTGTCTGCACGCTTGTTCTCCCAACGCACAGGCCAAATAGGTTTTGCCGCAGCCTGTTGCTCCCGTGATGAGTACGTTTTGGCCGTAGTTCAGGTGATGCCCTTGCAGCAGGGGGGTCAGTTGCTCTGGTCGTATGCCGCGTCGTGCCGGGTATTTCAGCTCCTCCGGACTGGCCCGAAGTCGCAGCCCAGCATCTTTGCGCAGCCTCATCAGGCGGGTGTTGTCGCGTGAGAACTGCTCTTGCTCCACCAATAAGCCCAATCGTTCTTCGAAGCTCAAGCCGTTGTAGTTATGCGGATTTTGCCGTTGCAGCTCCAGAGCTTTGGCCATCGCCGCCATTTTCAGCTGGCGTAATTGTGTCATGATCAGATCCATTATTCTGTCCTTATTGGTAGTGGTGAGGACCACGTAAGTTGGTGTGTATAAGTGCTGGGGCGCTACTTTCGGTGTCAGGTTGAGTTTGATCGAAGCCGTTTTTCAGCAAGTTTTTAATAAAGCCGGTGAACGTCGCCTGTTGTTGCAGTGCCATGCCGCAGGCGCGTTCCAGCCGTTTGCTGCCATAACTTTTTTGCAGGCCAAGCAGTGCCAGACAGGTGCGCTGTGCCAAGACCGGATGAGCTTTACGCTTCTCTATCGCCAGCACCACGCCTAGCGTATCCGGCCCTATTTTCTCTGCCCATTGCCTTAATCGCTCTGGCCCCCATTCCTGATGCGCGGCGTGGGCTGGTGGCAAGTGTGATAACTCCGAGGTTTGACCGAAGGCTTTGCTACTTCGCACATGCTGCGCCACACACTGGCCTTTGTGATGCACCCAGATCATGGTGGCAGTGGCCTGTATTTCCAGCCGCTCACCGCACAAGGCATGCGGTACCGAGTAGTAATGTTTATCGAACTGCAGGTGGTAATCCGGTCCCACTTTGGCCACTTTGTATTCGGTGTATTCATACGGGAATGCAGGCAGCGCTTTGAGCGCAGGCTGGTCAATTTGTTGGAACAAGTCTTTACGGCTTAATCCGTTATAAGCTTTCATTGGCCGCTCGTTTAGCTGGTGATTCAGCAATCGGATCGCCTGATTCAGTGCCTCCAGCGAGTAAAAGATCTGGTGGCGAAGCCGCGCTAATACCCAGCGCTCAACAATCAGCACAGCACCTTCTACTTTGCTTTTATCCTTTGGTTTATAAGGACGCGCAGGCATGACGGTGCATCGGTAATGTCGCGCCAGTGCCTGGTAATCAATGTTGATGGTCGGCTCAAACTTGTCAGCTTTGGCCACAGCAGCCTTGAGATTATCCGGCACCAATAAGGTCGGCACACCGCCTAAAAAGCTCAGGCAACGGCTGTTGGCCATCAGCCAGGACTGCTGATCCTGCCCGGCACAGGCTTCGATATAGGTGTAATTGGATGCACCTAAGGTGGCCACGAAGATGGCGGCTTTGCGGATTTCGCCAGTGCGCGGGTCGACAATGGGCACCGTGGGGCCACAGAAATCGATAAAGAGTTTCTCGCCTGCATAATGCTGTTGGCGCATCGAACGGCGCTGCGAGCCTTTCCAGCGGCGATAATGTTCGCAGAATTGGGTATATCCCAGCGCTGCGCGGCCATGTTCAGCTTGGTACTCCTGCCACAATAACTGCTTGGTTAGCTTCGGATCTTTTAACTCCAAATCGATACGTAACCAGTCGGGCAAGACCCGTTTGGTCTGGTAATCACGTCCTGGCAACAGAGCCTGATCAAGGGTATTTAAGGACACCTCTGGGGCGAGAGGCCATGCAAGGTTGAGGTTATTAAAGCGGGCAATTAAATCAGTCACAGTCGAGCGGCCAATGCCCAGGGCAAGGGCAATTTGGCGGTGGGACAGCTGATTGTTAAAACCCAGCCGGAACACTTCCAGATAAGTTCTCATATCGGTTCTCATCAATTTCTTTTTGCGTGTCATACAAGCTCCGGCTGACAGGGAAACCCCAGTTATGCCGCAGCACCTGAAACGAAGAAAGAAAAAGATGGCCGGATGATACCGAAACGACTGACCGGATCACACCGAAAGAGGTGGCCGGACGATACCGAAACGACTGGCCGGTTCACACCGAAACAGGTGGCCGGACGATACCGAAATGACTGCCCGGTTCACACCGAAATGAGTGGCCGGACGACCCCGAAATTCGCAATTTGGTTCCTGAGTATCCAGAGGCTTACTACTTAACGGATCTTCGTATCGCGTTTGAGCATGAAAATGATTTTGCTCATACGTATGTCCTTAAGAGCTTAAGCTGCTGATATATTTAGATTAGGGCCTGTTGATCTTTGCTGTTCATAATTCAGCCAACCCACATTGGCAGCCATATAAGGCAGCAAGCCAAGGCCAGTGTACTTGCATAATTCCGGGCTAATTTATCATACCTTGTTGCTACTGAGCGGTAATGTTTTAGCCTGGCAAACACGTTCTCAACCAGATGGCGATATTTGTACAGACACCAGTCAATATCGCCATTACCAATCTTCGAATTACGCTTGCGCGGTATGTTAGGGACGCCCTTTTTTTCTCGGATCTGCTCTCGTATCTTCTCGCTATCATAGCCCCGGTCAGCGATAACGTGTTCGGCATCAGGCAGTTGTTTTAGTAATTCTATGGCTGCTTTACTGTCATGAACCTCACCGCCTGTCACAATAAAATCTATTGGCAAGCCGCAACTATCCACTGCCATATGGATTTTCGTCGTGTTACCACCACGACTTTTCCCAATCGCTTCTTTATCTTCTGAGCGAGCACCTGTCGCATGCTGATGCGCTTTGACGATGCTGCCGTCTATAAATTCCCACTCTAAATCAGCCAATTGCCTTAACTCTGCGAATAGCTGCATTAGAATGCCTTTTTTAGACCACAGGTTAAAACGCCGGTAGATGGCGCTCCAATCTCCAAAAGCTTCTGGCACATCGCGCCAAGGGCAACCGACCCGCATCCGATACAAAATGCCTTCGAAAGTATTTCTGTGTTCCGGCTTGTCATATACGCGGCCCGTTTTAAGCATCAATCTGATTAGCTTTGACCAGTACTCGTCTGTTAACATTGTTCTTGGCATGATGGGTTGTCATGGTTAGTTTTTGGCGAAAGTAATTATACCAGCCCATCATGCTGTCTAATAATCCATCACGAAAGATCAACAAGCCCTAGTTAAATTTAAAACCAAGTTGTTCTAATTCAATATTTGGATCTTCGATACCTATATGGACGCCTAATAACCTGACTGACTTGCCGCTTCCCCTTAAGAGCGCCTTTTCTAATAATAGCTTTAAGTCGCAAAGAGCAATATCTGAACATTTTTGCTCTTTTGTCGTTTGCTGGAAATCACTAAATTTAACTTTA
>JACCDZ010717886.1_pt1 | contig 18332 bp, 24 predicted proteins | sample 7449551 | NCBI WGS metagenome assembly JACCDZ01 (sample SAMN15323452, study PRJNA562643) | freshwater metagenome | isolation source: river surface water | place: USA:Blue River Watershed | collected 2017-08-18
CTTCTGAGTCAGCTACGATGACCCCTAGGGTTATGCCTTCTGAAACTTCTACAATGACAATGAGAGTTATTGAGAAGCCGTCTGAGTCAGCTACGATGACTCCACGAGTGATTGAGAAGCCTTCCGAAACTTCTACAATGACTGCAAGAGTAATCAATAAGCCTTCTGAAACTGCTTCTATGACAATGAGGGTTGTACCGTCTGAGTCTGCTACGATGACTCCAAGACTAATCGAAGAGCCGTCTGTCACGGCTGGAGTAATTGTGAGACCTTCTACAGATACCAGTGACCAGACATCAAACGAAAGTAAATCAAATACGCCTACTTCAGTAATCTCGCCACCAGTGCGCGAAACACAAACAGTAAGCGGTACCTCTTTACGCAGACCATCCTCGCCGTATCCATCGCGGTACCCAATGCCTTCTCGCTCTGCAACACGTACAGTTGGTTATGTAAAACCGTCATATAGCGCATTGCCATCAAGACTTCCCCAACCAACGAAATATGTCATACTCAGTCCTATACCAGTTACACGACGCCCATCACAAAGCCCTGCTATCAAGCCGCCTGTCATAAACTCGCAATTGGTGCTTAACAATGGAAATGTTACCTATCTGAGCCAGCCAGCTACTCTTCAGTACATACAGGCATCATTAGCGTGTGCAGCCGGTGTACCGCTGGAACATATCCGCATTTTGAATATCACACAGAAAGCCAACGGGACACAGACATTTGTACTCTACGACAGGGTCGCACCAGGATTATCAAGCGATGGGTCCACGGCTTGTTACAGGCCACCTATTAGCCCAAATGCAGTGGCTGCGGCTCGCCGCATGCAAACGGTCGACGAGAGCAGTATTGCGGTTGACTATGCTATCATTGACCCTCCCGCTGTACTACTCGACCCAGTTGCATTCGTTGCCACTGTCACCGGTGATGTTGGAATAGCATCCATTGTTGCAGAATCTGGTGCATCGGGTGTAGATGTTGTTGTACCACAGGAAGTGATTGATTTTGCGGCATTATCTACTGCAGTGGATATGCAAGCTGCTGCTGGACAAATAAATATGGAGACACAACCATCTTCCGACAAAACGCCAATGTATATTGGTATCGCAGCTGGGATTGGTGGTGCATGTGCACTTATTGCAGCTATTGTAGTTACCAAGATGAAGAAACGAGGTGCTGCTAAACCGCTCACACGGCGAATTGAAGTCGTTGAGGTAAACCCAACTGTGCGGGCGTTGGGGAATTCAGAACGCCATGTATTTGTACCAGGGCAAGTTCGTGTCTGAGAGTACGGTATGGTCTAAACTATAAAGGTTTCCTGTGATGGTTAGAATGCCATCCACGGTTGCCTCTTTTGACCTCGGTATCAAGAATCTGAGTTACTGTGTGGCAACATTCGATGATACCGGTGCTCTCATGCGGATTGACAGATGGGCCAATCTTAATCTGTTAGCCGATGGTGCAGACTCACAGACTCTGACACGTTGCTCGTGCGGGGGTCCAGCGTCGTGGCGTGATGCTACTGCTGCAAAGCTGCTCTGCAAAAAGTGTGCGAAGAAGTATCCAAAGCCCTGCCTTGCGATTGAGGGGACAAAGCTGGCGGACTGGCGTGCCTGGGCACCTGCTGCGCTTTCGGTCACGGAGGCCGAAGCCAAGAAGATGACGAAGGCGGCAATTGAGGAGCGGGCTGCGGCGATTCGTCTGATGCCGTACAAGGCTCCAAAGGCCAAGGGTGTGTCATTGCAGTCGCTTTTGGCTGCAATGGAGAAGTGTCTCGACACTGAACTCCAGTGGCTGGCCCTGGCCTCACGCATCCGCCTCGAGAATCAGCCATCGGAATTCGCGCCCCACATGAAATCTATTCAAATCATGCTGTTCGTGCTGATTGACCACAGGTTGCGGGTCGAAAAGGGCTGGACTGGTACAATGGAATTTGCTAATGCGTCGGTGAAGACACGTGGTGCCGGTGTCGAGGCTGGCAAAGAGAACAAGAAGGCGCGCAAGGAGGCGGGCTGTAAGCGGGTAGCCGAAGCGTTGACAAAGGCCGGTGCTACTGCACAGCTAGCCTGGTGGCAGGGGCAGGCAAAGAAGGACGATTTGGCCGATGCACTGTTGATGTGCCTGGACAGCCCCGGCGTTTGAACTACCAGTTAAAGGTCGCATCCTAAGGCAACGGTATGAGCGTACAATTCGCGTCTGCATCTTCTCCTCCCGCAGTTGATTTGGCAGCCTTTGCTTCGCGTGCAAAGGAGATTGATATTGGTGGTGATGATGTTGTGGAGCTCGGCGATGACCTCGGCATGGGCCTGCTGTCGAACCCCAACAAGGTGGCGCCGAGTCCCAAGGGAGCGGCACGTCAGGTCTCCATCGGTACACCTTCTGGTTCCAGTGGTGACGGCGGTGGCATGCCACAGATTAACATTCGTCCAGTTGATGACCTCGATGTGGTAAATCTGGATGCGGCGCCCGGTGTGTCGGATATCCGTATTGAGCGCCCATCAGAGCCGGCTCCTTTTGTGATTAACACTGGGTTTGGCGGTGGTGCAATGTCGGAGGATATTGGTGTAACGACTCGTTCTGGGCTTTCGCCAGAGGAGGAGGCAACCGAGAAGCAGAAGTATCTGACAAAGCTCCGTCGTCTGGAGGGCAGTGGACTCAAGGGTTCCCGTATGACGATGTCGAACTCCCTCGAGGAGATTAAGGCAGAGCACGACCGTCTGACAGATGACCGCAATCTGGAGGCTTCTATTCGCTTCCAGCGCAATGCACTGATGACGTTTGTGTCGGGTGTAGAGATGGTGAATGACAAGTTCGGTCATCGTCTCCCTGTGAAGCCGAAGCTCAAGGGTTGGTCGGAGTCCGTGCATGCGAATGTGGAGGATTTCGATGAGATTTTCGAGGAGCTGTATGACCTGTACAAGGATAAGGCTAAGATGCACCCCTTGATGCGCCTGGTCGGTACTCTGGGTGTATCGGCGACCATGTACCATTTGACGAACTCGATGGCCGAGCGTTCGGGTATTCCTGGTATGTCTGACATGCTCAATGAGGACCCAGAGCTCCAGCGTATGATTGCACAGCGCATGGCGGCGAAGATGGGCGGGCTCGGACAGTTCATGTCTGCCGCGGGTGGCTTTGACGGTCCTGGACCCGCTGGTTCTGCTGCACCGTATCGGCCACCTCCACCTCAGATGCCCCCGTCGCCACCGCGCGGAGGGATGGATACACGTGTCCCCTTTGGTGGAGCCTCAGCAGCAGCTCCAGCACCGCAAGCCCGCCGTGAGATGCGAGGGCCCAGTGGCGTCGATGATATCCTCAAGGCCTTCGAAGCCGAGCGCCTCATGCAATCGGCCGGAGTCCCCGTCAGTAGCGGTGCAGCCAGTGTCTTCACGCCCGCTGGACCACCTCCGTCACCGCCGCGTGGAGTGTCTGTTCTGCGAGAGGGAACCGGTTCTTCTCGGGACCCGCTCGCAGAGTTCATGATGGATGATGGTGCTTCGATTGGTACTGGCTCAACGATGAATACAGAGCGCCGTCGCGGTCGCCGTCGTGCGGTTGCTGCGCCCGTTGGTGCAACGCTGGACCTGAATGTTTAGGGCGCCGGTTTCTTAGTCCAATCCTTGAGAAGATACCAAGAGGAGTTCTCGTTGAGGGCATAATGTAACAAGAAGATGATGACCACTGTTAACCAGAAGGCGACAACCAGGTTGCGCGTTCCGATGAACATAATGGCGAACAACAGGAGCGGGCGAAACACGATATTCTGCAGGAACGCTTCCTGTGCCGGTGTGACAGACAGTACCATGAAGCGACCGCCTAAATTCAGCAAGATGTATGCTAACCCAAGTACATACGGGTTCATGTTGATGTCCTGTAGCGACATCAGTATAGAGTCGGAAACACTCTGTGTCGGTGCGGTGGGTGCCATACCACCTTTCTGTTTGACCATCCCTTACTGTGGGCTCTCAAAAAATGGGCTGGCGCCCAGAACCACGGTGACCCAGATAGACCCACACAATCCAGATAGCGAGACCGGCTGCACCGTACTCCAGGCGCATATCTGCCAACAGCAGGACAATGAACGCGGCCATCAGGCGAAATAACGGCTGACGGCTGAGTGTGAGAAGTGCTTCCATCCTTGATGGGTGTTTTGTTTTTAGTTTGCTTGTGTTTATTTACTCATGGTCCGAATATGCAGTACCAGTCCACACAGGGCGCTCCTGAATCATGGTCGGATGCTCGTCAAGCACTTCCTCGGAGAACCACTGCTGTGTTTCGGGGCCGGTGACCTCATCCTGTGTGAGCGTGGGGCTGTCTGTACGCTCCTGAATCGAATGCGGGTCCTCTGTCATGATATCTTCCTGGAGCCATCTGTTGCGCTTTTGGGGCTTGGTTACCGTATCCTTTATCATAAACGGATTCTCAAAGCCTTCGACGCGGCGACCTGTGAGCCAGAGACCAGCCAGAAGAACCAACATAGCGAAACCGAGGTGCGGTACACGGGTGATTGTCCATATGGCAGCCGCTGCGAAGGCGATGGCACCAATCGGGTTCAGCAGTGCAACGCGAATGTATGCGGGAATCTGATGCGGGAGTGCTGCCAGGAGAATACAGCCAATAGAGGTGACCCATGATGCTGGTATCGGAATCCAGTGGAGACGCATAGCAATTGGGCCAGGCGCTTGCATATCTCTATCCAATGCGGCGTGTTTTGGCCCGGCTTACGCCTTAGCGGCGGGATTCACCCAGTCCTTCAAGAGCGGTTGTGCTAAGAAATCAGACCGCAACTGCACCTCCTCTTCGCCCCGCTTGAACACAAAGCGATATCCAAAGTCCTCAATCATATTGCGCACAGTCGACCCAGTCTGCTCATCCAGGTTCGGCTCCTGGGGATAGTTCTTCTGTAAAAACGCCAACATCCGCAAATCAGCGGTCACGGCCTCATCCACCGATGGCACTGGCTCTTGCTGTGTGGGGTCCATCGGCGGTAACCAGGCTGGCCACGAACCCAGGAAATCATCCACCACCAGGTTGTCGCGGAAGTTCCGCGGGCCATAGACACGGTCACGGAAGTCCGCCAGAATGCGAAGACCCTGCGTACCCTGCTTCCGGATGTCTGCATCCGCGAAGAGTAGCAGATTCTTGTAATGCTGCTTGACTTCCGATGCGGTAGGGGCCGAATCAAGGGCCTGATTTGTGAGGTCCGTCAGTGCACTGTCGGGTACAGCGCCAATAGACTGAAACCCCTCTATCGGCGCCTGTTTGTACAGATGTAGCAGAAGTGTGAATGCAGCGACTAGCAGCAGTGCCCACAGTATCCAGTTTGTGATAGCAGATTCCATTACTTTGGACAGCGGTTTATCACCCGTGTCAAAAGAACTTGGTACCAAGTAGGGGAGTTATGAGCCAATTTTGTTCACTCGATGAGGCGTTTGCCTCCACAATACAGCCGGGGAACGCCAAGAAACAGAAGAAGTCCGCTAGTCGCAAGGAGAGTGAAGAGCCGGCTGGTGTGGAAGGTTTCGTACCCAGTCAGTTACCAATGGGTCCATCTGGAATGGACCCCGACCGCCCTGCTGCGCGCCCTGGCCCAGCGCCTTCTGCCATGCAGGGTGCCACTGCTTCTGGTGTACGCCTGGAGGCAGGGTCCGGTGCGCAGGAATTCTTTCCACTTCCCGGCGAAACTGCGCAACCCGAAGAATGGGCCAAGGCATTTATGCTCGAGCCTTCGCAGGCGGCGGCCACTGTGCAGCCGACACGTTTCCGTGGCCCTGCTGCAATACCTACACCTGTACCCGTAAATGGGCTACCAACACTGTGGCGCGATGCGACTGCGGCAATCGGTGCGCCTGTCTCGGATATCAGTGCCCGTCTCGATACGCTTACAAAGCAGCTCGACTCGCTGACAACGCCTACACCGATGCAGAGTACCGCGGAGCTCTTCCTGTTTGTGGCGATTGGTCTGCTTATCCTGCTGGCCATCGATTCCATAATGCGGTTTGCCACGGCAATGGTCTCTAAAAGCACAGGGCAGCGAGGTGGCGGTGGTCGTCGTATGGGTGGGAGATGGCGCTCTTAAATGAATGTTACCGTGTTTGCGCCGCCCTTGCGACCAGAGGATGCTCCTCCTGCTAAGAGACCAGCTACACCTTCTGTTGCTGGCCTGTACGCAGCGGCCTTCTTCTTTGTAGGTGCCGTAGGCTGTGTGGGTTGTTGCTGCTGCGGCCCCGTTTTCTGTGAAGCCGCGGCTAACATCGCCTGACGAATAGGGGACTCTTCCTGATAATACTGAACCGACTGCTGCTTCCAGCTGACGAGTAGTCGATTCGGTGATACATACAAGACTTGGAATCCGGCGTGGCGCAGGTTCCAGACAATATAGAGAATGCAGTCCTTCACATCGAATCGAGGGCACCCCGGTTGCCATTCCGGTACATCATACGATGTCATCTGGGGGCTGCCTGGCAGCGTAGATGTCGCCTTGATTTTCTGATGCACGGCGCCCAGAAGGCGGTTGTACGTATTCAGTCGTAGTGCATCGATTTTGGCCTGCTCCGTAAACAGCGACTCGGGTGTGAGCTGCGGTGGTTGTTGATGTGACATTCCCTTGTTTGTGTGCAGAGGAATGTCAACCGCGTGGAAACCGCACGGCGTATCATTCAGCTCCGGTGGAGTGCGACTCATCGGTCACTTGGGCTGTTTGGCTGCGTTGCTCGATACGGATGTGCTCAGTGATGTACGCGACTGGTATGGATGCTCGGCGGGTTCCGTGTGTGCCTTTTTGGCGGGTCTCGGTGTATCGGCGCGTTGGATTCGTGATGCATTGGCTGTATTTGATTCACGGGTGTTGCCCGATATTCGCGGGGAATTCATTGTAGACTTCTTCACAAACTGGGGTGTCAGCTCTACCGATGCATTTATCGCGTATCTATCCCGACTTGCAGAAACATGGGAACCGGGTTCCTCAACATGGACATTTGGAGAGTTTGCACGTGCGCGCGAAGGGGTGGGCCTGTATATCACCGCGGCGAACGTGAGTCAACAGAGCCTGGATGTCTTTTCTGCTGAGACTACTCCAGATGTATGCATTATGGATGCTATTCGTGCATCATGTGCAATCCCGCTCTTCTTCATGCCGGTGAACATAAACGGCAATGTGTATTGCGATGGCGGTGTACTGGAGCTCTATCCATGGGCCTGTGTGAAAGAGAAAGAGAAAACACTTGTTATCCTTACGGAGGATACAGGTGTTTCCGCACAACCGGTTCGGCGTTCGGTTATATCGTTGACTGCGTACATCGCATCTATCTTTTGGATGATGAGTCTGCGGGCATATCGCATGAAACCGCCACCACGATATTGGATTGCGGTGAACAATCGCGAAGTGCATTTTGCCGATTTTCATATGTCAGCAGATGCACGTGACCGTTTCTTTGCAGATGGCGAGCGCACAGCGCGCGGGTGGTTAGCATTTAGGCAGATAGCTGCTCAGAGAGGAACTGCTCGAAGTCAGCCTTCGTGCGAGGGCCCTGGTATTTATACGCCGGGCTATCATGGGCCAAATAGAATCTCGGATAAGCCTCTATCTCGAATCCTTTTGCACGCTCAGGCTCCTTCTCAGGGTCAACATACTGTATCGTTACGACCTTGTCGCCGATGGTCTTTGTAGTGCCAAGTGCCTGGAACTCTGGCTTGGCGATACGGCAATGCGGGCACCAGTCAACGCCGAACATGAAGAACTCCCATAAACTGGTGTCAACACTCTCTATTGTACCGGTAGGCTCATAAGCACCAAGCATTCTCTGTGTAATATCGCTGTATTGGATTTAGGTAAACAACCGCAAGTGCAGTTTGCATATGGCTCGCATTTAGGCAGATAGCTGCTCAGAGAGGAACTGCTCAAAACCCGCCTTTGTGCGAGGGCCCTGGTAGCGGTGCTTCTGGCCCTGGTGCACCAGATAGAAGGTCGGATACCCCGAAATCTCGAACCCCTTTGCAGCCTCCGTCTCCTTCTCAGGGTCCACATACTGCATCGTCACGGGGTGGCCGCCGATGGTCTTTGTAGTGCCGAGAGCCTGGAACTCGGGTTTGGCACTGCGGCAGTGAGGGCACCAGTCCACACCGAACATGAAGAACTTGGATCCGGTATCAAATCCCTCGATGGTGCCGAACGGCTCATAGCCACCCAGCATTCTCTGTGTACCACCGGGGCCCAGCAGGTGCTGAGGAGCGGGGCGCCAGTGGCTGCGACCGCCATGACGACGGCGCTCGCTGGGGATTACAAGCAGGGCGAACAGATAGAGAATCAGCATACCAGCGATGAAATACCAAAAGGGCTTGACGTCCATCATTCTACTGTAGGCAGAGACTTAAGCGCGGCGGGCTCTGAGTATAGTAATGAGCTATTCACTTGTGTGGGGCGGGCGTTTATGGTTGATTTCCGTACCGGTCGGTGTTACACATGCATGGGCGTATGTGCAGGCATATGTAGCTAATGGAGGGTCTGTTACAGCGGGTATGCGTGCTGCAATTTCTGCCGCGTATCCTGGTGTGGGATGGACCGGCGGTTCTAAAGGATGTGGAACCCCCGTGACTGTCGCTGTGTTCGGACACGGGACCGACGCTGAGCTCGGCACGTCTTCCCACGCTTCTTGCGAGCGCAACCGCTCTCGAAGGCCGACACATCACGCTTCATCGCCGTCAGACACGAATGTGGCGTCGGACACTTCAGCGAAGCACACACCATCTCCTCAATCCGCCACATCCAGCGCATCACGGCATCGCGACCCGACCGCAAAGGAGGCTGACCATGCTTCTCGAACGCGCGGGCCCATGCAGTCCGCCACTGGTCACACGGGAGGATGGATGGGAACAGTGCCCACCACTCGGCCAGTAGGCGGAGGCGTTCGGCGCGCGTAGTCAAGTTGTAGCGATTTTTGGTGGCCATATCGGCGGTTGCCGCGTCGAGTTCATCGGGTGTATCGGGCATAGGTGTCGGTTTGTAATCCGGGCCAGGGGTGGTGTATGCAATTGATGTGAGGAAATCCCACCCCAGAAACGGCGAACCCTTGCACAGTGTTGCGTGCATCCGATGGTACTTGGCTTGAACGGATGGCCACGTGGGGTTACACGTGGTAATGAGACCCTGTCCACGTAATTTACCGTTTACGCGATTGTGAATATCGTACATCCAGCGACCGAATGCTGGTTGATTCGTGAGTATGTCTGTTGTTAATGGCTGCAGGCGCACATACTCATGAAAGGATGCACGACAGTACTTACACGGCAGTACATACTCCATCAATTCGAACCATCTGGCAATGTCGCGCTGTCTTGTTTGCTGTACTGGCTCTGTTGCGACTAGATGAAAGAGTCGCCATCCCGACGGCCCCCAGAATCGTGTGTCCATCGCAGTCCCTTACTTCGTAGGGCGAAATTATCTATCCTCCTACTAGAGTTGGTATGGGGATAGATGATTATGTGATTGCGGTGCGCTCCTATGCACGTGCATCGGTATTCCCACTCAAAACCTATCGTATGCTGGCACACAATGGGCTCACAGAACGGCTGTATATCTTCGTGGCGAACGCAGCGGAGAAACGGGCGTACGAAGCAGCACTGCAGGGCAAGGAGTATCGCAAGATTGTTGTGGGTGAGCTCGGCGGTGCAAACGCAATTCGGGCCATCTGCCGGCATTTCCCTGTTGGTCAGCGAATTGTCTTTATGGATGATGACTTGGACCGCTTCTTCGATTTCGGCCGTGATGCCAAGTTTCGCGCAGATTCTACGGCACTGGGGCGCTATCTTGAGGATGGATTCCGCACAATCGATGACTATGGATGTGGGGCATTCACATTCAGCTTCATGAGCAACAAACTCTGGTTACGCGGGAAGCCATTCAAGGAGTTTCGCCCGTTTACGCTGGCGGGCAACTTCTTCGGTACACGCAATGACCCCGCTATGATTACCACAGAGTATTCGCATGGCGATGACTTGGTGCGTTCGGTGCGCTATCTGGAACGGTATGGCGGAGTGCTTGTGTACTGGTGGGCGGGGTTCGTCACACACTATGGGAAAGAGGCCGGTGGGCTGCAGGCCTCTGGTAATCGTGGTTCTGCTGCAGAGACTTTGCGGAAAACGGGAGAGGTATCGTGGGCAGAGTACAATGGTGACCCGTTGCTGCAGGCATATGCACAGCCACCCGCTCAGGAAAAGGGGAATCCATTTATCTCTATGAAGATGAAGGCGCTACCTGGTGTGCGGAAAGCCATGCAGGAACGTGGTCAACTCCGTGATGGTATTGCGTGGCACGGTTGGTTTGGTCGACGGGCTCACAAAACAGAGACATAACTTGATATTTATTTTGCAAGAGTATAATGTATTACTGCAAAATAAGGGTGAATCGACAGTTTAGAGACCGGAAATTGTGGACAGCAGAGGGCGGACCATCCAGGGCTCCTCGGGCTTGTAGTCAGCCTTGCAGCTGACCTTGGGCTCAGGGCAACGAGGAGGCTCCACGGCAGCACAGGGAGGGCACTCCTTCTGGGGAGGGCACTCGACGACGGGGCAGCGGGGACGAGGGCAAGGAGGGCAAGAGCCAATCTTGCAGGGCTTGTTGCAGGTGCTGATGCAGGGAGGGCAAGGAGGGACTGCGGACTTCAGGATGTACTTCGACATATCAGGAGGGGCAGGACACTCAGACTTGAGCATGTAGCGGCTCATGTCGGGCTGGGGAGGGCAGGGAGGGATGCTGGCCTTCAGAACGTACTTGGACCAGTCGATGCTTGGGCAACGGTTGCGGTCGTTGTTGTCACCTCCGTTGCAGCACTTGCCACAGCCCTCGCGGCAGCAATCATTGCGAGGCTTGCGGCAGACATCGCAAGAAGACTGAGTAACATCAACGAATGACTCCGTCTTCATCAAGAACGAATGGTTGATGAGGATACCGATTACCAGGCCCGCAATGAGCGTTAGGGCGTACGGAATCATTGCCTTTGGGGTCATGACACTCTAATGTTGGGCTGTATTTTTGCCGGGACCTTGCATATCGGTTTTCTTCTGGTTGCAGTCCGCAAAAAACTCAGCGGCTTTCGGAAATAAATACAGATACACCATGAAGACCAATGTGATACTCAGAATAGCGACCCACAGTGTCCAATCGCGCATGAGTGCTTCCAGTGTTGCACCAGGCAGGCTAGTGAGTGTCTCCATCATCTAACGGTTCTATACATTACGGCGTGGGCAGTTGAACTGCTCGGGTGTTACAGTTGGCACCGATGTCTGGATACGATTGCAGACAATGTTGATAGTGGACTCCGCCTCGTACTGGTCCTGAATCGGTCTCGTCGGGCATCCTAGAGCACTGGCATTTGCGCGACCGAACGCTTCACGGACCTGCTCACAGAGTTTCTCTGCGCGTTCATGGATAGGCTGTTGGCCAACAGCCGGACTGCCGTCTCGGCTGAAATTCTGGGGGTCATAACGAAGTGGGGCCGCCTCTTCAATGAGTGTGGGGTTCTGCTGGCTTGTTGGTGCCACCATCTTCGATTGCATCGCAACAACGTGACTGCGGGCTGCGTTGACCTCCTCAGGTGTCATGTTACCGGTTTGTGCACGGTCCAGGAGCTGTGCAATAGAGCGCTGAAGGGTGGCCTGTGCAGGGTTGTAGTTCACAGTGAGACGCCAGGCCATATCCTTGAGCTGACCAATGACATCCATCGGGTTTGCCGAGAGAGGCTGTTGCTGAACCGGCCGGTCAATGCTTATGAGGGACGGTAGAGGCTGATCCGGGCGACCCATCTGCATCAGATAGAGTCGGGCAGCGGCTACGCGGATTGGTGGTACACCGTTGTATCTGCGCTCGGCAACCTCGAGCTCCTGACGCATCATCTGCAGCTGCTGAAGGCGTATGCGCTGGAGCGGGTCGGGCTGGATGAAATCCTTGAACTCGCGCAGATTGGCATCGAACAGCCGATTGAAGATACCGTAGTGCTCTTTGTCCAGGAAGGCATCGTCAGAGAGGCCTTCACCGAATTCAGCGGTGAATTCGGCAGAGGGTGCAGCCTGCTTCCAGCCCTCGTTTTCACGGCGGAGATGATTGATATCCGCACTGACTGTGCGATATGTATCTGTTAGAATACCGGTACCCATCTGCTCCTCGATATTAGCTAGGCGTGCCTGGAGCATAACGCGGCGTTGCAGCTGTTCGGGTGTAAGGCTGCCAGGGCGTTCGGTTTCACGTTGTGCGGCTGCATTCAGCCATATCATGATGTTGTTACGGAGCTGATAGAGGTCCTTGCGCTGTGCCATGGCCTCTTTTGGAGCAGTACCAGGGCCGGGTATGGCCGAAGGGCGCTGAGGGTAGCTGGGGACAGGTGTAGGGGGACCAGGGGGTGGTGTTTTATTCAGGTCAGCTGGTAATGGCTCGTCATACGCAACACTGGAGTTGGCACCATAGGGGCGCCCTGCGACAGGGAGTGATAGACCAATGCCTGAACCAGCAGTAGGGGACTTTTGCTCACCAACGAACCCCTCGTTGTGTGATTGGAAATACAGCAGGGCCGTGACGACGAAAGCAGCGACGGCGGCTCCGATGATGGGTGGAGTTGTCATGTTCCTTATTCAAGGGTGCGGTTTATGGTAGCGTACAGTTCCAGCAGGGCACCTCATCGAGGCGGATATACTGGGACATATCAGGGCAGACAGGGCATCCTGGCGGTGTGGGTGCGGGAGGCATTGGTGCGGGTTCAGGATGGGGTTTGGGTGCTGGCGGCTTGGGTTCTGGTTTTGGGGGTGGTGTGGGCTTGGGGCCTGGATGAGGATGAGGGTGGGGTTTTGGCTTTGGATCTGGACCAGGCTGAGGCCCATAGGGCCAGTTCTCTGGACCATCGGGTCCAAAATTCGGTATCCAGTGCTCTTCACCATTGGGACCCAATATATGCTTCTGAACACCACCAGGGCCCAGCATATGCTTTGTGCCATCGGGGGCAATCAAATAAGCGGGTCCACCTGCATTTTGTACATTCTGTAAATCCTGTTCTCTTTCCAAGGGTGTCTGCTCTCCGGCGGTCACGGGTACCTGACTGGTTGTCATCATGCTCTTTAATGCAGGTGACACCACGATTGCCTGAATCTCAGGGCCCTGAGGGTTCTCGAAGTGTTCGGCCACCTTGGCTCCCATCATGAGACCGACAGCAACTAGGAACAGCAGTAAAAGTGACAGTATCAGCGTACTCATTACTAAGTGTCAAGGAAAAATGAAACGCACATGGTTTAATGACGGGCTCGTAGAGGTGGGGCTGGATGAAGCTGGCCGCGGCTCTCTTTGGGGGCGCTTGTATGTCGGCGCTGTTATCATGTCGCCTGACGATGAGGCCTACTTCGATAACGGTGCTGCACTGCGCCTCATTACGGACTCCAAGAAGCTGACACCGCGCCGCCGGGCTGTCCTCAAGGATTTCATTCATGAGAATGCGATTGATGCTGTTGTTTCATATGCAGAGCCGACAGAGATTGATGCACTCAATGTGCTGCAGGCTGATATGGCGGCAATGCACCGGGCTCTCGACTTGGTTGAAACACCGTTTCAACGGATTCTGGTAGATGGTGACTACTGGAAGCCGTGGTCTGTTGACGGCGAGATTGTCCCTGCGTACACAATCCCTGGTGGTGATGCGAAATCACTGACGATTGCGGCTGCTTCCATTCTGGCAAAGGAGGCGCATGATGACTGGGTGCGCGAACAGATTGAGGCGGACCCAACTCTTGATGAGAAATGGGGCCTTGGCTCAAATATGGGCTACGGGACATCGGCTCACATGACAGGTCTAAAGTCCTGGGGCGCACATGCGTTGCACCGACGTTCCTTTGCGCCGGTTGCAGCTGTGTCAATCGCAAGCAGTAACGCTGTCATACCAAAAGATACGAAGAAGCCATTGTTTAAGAGCGGCGGGTGCGGCGCTGTCTAGTACGGCGTTTGCGAGAACCACCGCTCATAATATTCGAGGTCGAAAGTGTGTTCCGAGCCTTGAACATGGAACCATAGCACTTGTCGATACGTTCTTTATCGTCGTCGCCATAGTATTCATCGCGCATGTACGCGTATTCATCAGACATCTCCGTAATCTTATTTTGGATCCATCGGAGTTTACGCGTAAGTGCACGAGCACGATTACACCATTGTTTGACTTCGGGCGAAATCATTCTATGATGTCAGGGTATTTTAGAAGAATTAGAGGTAAGTCCGTTTAGAAGAAACGGAACCGCCTCTTACAGAGTAAGAGTCGTTAATGTTTCTTCCTTTAGAAGAAGCGGAACCGGCTATTGCAGGCAATAGACATTAACACTTTTTCTTTAGAAAAAGCGGAAGCCGCCCTGCTGCTGCTTCTGCTTCTGCTGCTGGCGCTGCTTCTGGGACTGCTTCTTGTGCTGCTTCTGGGACTGCTTCTGCTGCTGCTTCTGGGAGCGGCGGTGGGACTTGCGGTGCTTGTGGGTGCGGCGGCGGTGAGAACGAGTACGACGGGCCATTTTATATTCTGGCCTTCGATTTTATTTGGAGGGTGCCGGGGTACCGGGGTGACTCGCAAAAAGGTGAACGCGCGGTCAGTCACCGGGCAGTGTCACCAGGACAAACAACCGCACTATGAAGCTTCTATTAATTGACACGGAGACCAACGGGCTGCCAAAGAACCGGTATGCCCCTATTGCAGATTCGGACATGTGGCCGGCGATTCTGCAGCTCAGCTGGACTGTCTGCGAACTGCAGGGCCGGACACTCACGAACCTAGGTTCTCGGGATATCGGGCTGGCACTATCTGCCAGCGTAGCATGGGATACGGGGGCAGCGGCTATTCACGGCCTTGAGGAGGCAGAGTGCCGATATGGTACGGCGCCTGTGGATGCACTCACGGAGTTGCGCGCTGTGCTCAGGGGTGTGGATTGTGTGGTGGCGCACAATCTGGCATTCGATAAGCCGGTACTCCGCGCAGCGGCATGGGCTGTCGGTATCAAGGACTTATGGCCGTCTAGTATCGCTGAGTTCTGCACCATGCGGGCCACCCAGGACTTGGTACGTCTGCCGAGCCCGTACTATGGGCCGGACTCGGGCAAGTTCAAAGCGCCCAAGCTCAATGAGTTGTACGCCTGGCTTTACGGCCACGTGTACGACATCTCGGGTGCTGTGCTGCATTCAGCAAAGTCAGACACGCATTGCCTGTATCATTGTCTTCTTGGGCTTCTTAAGAAGGGCTATCTTGAGGCACGGGCTGGCTCACTCTGTATGCGTAGCCCGTCGCCGCTTTCTGGTAAAGCGCGGGCTTGATTTCATACGGAGAACAGCGGCTAACTCATCGCGCTTCTCCTGCACACGCTGACGATGCGCCTTTTTGAGTTCGGGCATTGTGGGCTGGTGACCGATACACGTCATAGGGAAGACTTCAGCCGGTGGTGTATGTTTCTTTGCAGCGACTCTGCGTGATTTGGCCTCGATGTCCAGGAGTTCCTGGATAATACACTGGATGCGCGTGGCAGCGTACGATTGCAGCCCGGCGAAATGCATGGCGTAGTACATCTGAATCAGCAGGTCTATGGAACCCATACGTTGCTTGTTGGATGTAACTGTGTAATTATGGCAGGCAACTGTCTCAAACACAACGGCAACCAACTGTTTTTTGGTTGTATGGTACTCGGTGCGGGCCGGTAGCAGCTCACCCATTGCAGGGTGTTCGGTTCGCTTGAGACCAATGCGCTTGAGTGTCGCATCAAGCTCTGTGCGCTTGTCACTCATCATGAGTACGACACCTGCTGATTCTGGTTCTGATTCTGAATTATCTTTCTCAGATAACTGGGAAAGACCTGACAGAAAGATTGCATTTGTGTCAATGCCAGCGTCCATAATCCGCTCATACAGAACAGGGTCCACCGGTTTCCCTGTAGCAGCTAAGGGCTCTTTGGTACAACGACCCGCGCTAGGTGGATATTCCTCATTCAGGAGAAGCAGCCGTTCATAGACTTTCTCCCAACGACTCACCATACCCGCAGGGCGCGACAACTCGAGGTAGATATTCATGCGCAGATAGTCCACAGATGAGTAACGGATACCATCAATGGTGTCCGCATCATGGACGAGGCGTTCGTAGATGTCTGGTGGCATAAATGTGATGTCTGCAGCCGACCGGTAGTTCACGAAGATTTTGTAGGTACCCTCATGAATACCGAATTTGGCCTCCACATCTTCAAACCCCTCTTCCTGGAATGCAAGAATGAGCTCGGCACAGTCCTGTAACGGGTCCGGCGTCATAAAGTCATAGTCCGGCAAATACAGATTCGGGTCATAGAACTTGTGTTCGGGTGACAGATGGGCGTTAATGGCTGCGCCACCGTATACAACCCGCCCTTTGATGCGCAGGAATCGTTCCATAATATCCACAATTTTGCGTGCCTCCAGGTCGGCAGCGGCAAAACGCTCCTGATTATCTGCTGCTTCGGCGGCAGCTGCTTTTACAAGTGCCACCAGTTCTGTGATGGATGACATCCCCTACTTTGCGCACCATAAATTACAGACGCCCCTTTCGCAGTTGTTTGAGATACTCTTTTGCGGCCGGTTCATCGCTTGATGTAAGATAGCTGCACAAGAGGGCATCAGTTGTTGTTAGTCGAGCCCCAATGGCCTTGAGATGCTCAAACACATAGGTATTATCTCGCTCTTGATTTCCAACTGCATCCACCGGTACCAGCACATCGTATGATAAGGAGTGAAAATCGGAGACTGATTTATTGATGCACCACTGTATTTCCATGCCTGTTAGAACAACTGTATTTACGCCGAGTTCACATAGGCGCGGCAACAACTGTGTAGTTGCCATCGAGTACGTATCTTTCTCATAGATAAGGTCGATATGTTGCATGTCAATATCGTCACAGGTCTTACCGAGCTTATGAGGTATAAATTCGGAAATAGCAGAGAACGTGAACGCAGGTATATGCTGTTTCATATGAATGAGCTTATTGACATTTCGGATGATTGTAGGCCGATTGACAAGGTGCGGTACAGAACGGCGCTGCAAATCACATATTAGCAGAGCAGTTCTTTTGACTGTATTCATTACATTGGCCTCATAAATTTAGTCGGATTACGCGCCCTTTTTGAACGAGTAGATACCAAAGTTCGCAGGGTTCAGATAATCCGACATGATACCGTCGCCACCGTTCGGTGAGAAGTAATTGACGGCAATCATCTGTGCCCCACTTTGGAGCATCTGCTGTAGATTTGTATCCGAAAATAAATCAGAATTATCTGTACTCTGGCCACCCGTTGTTGGCTGAATGATAGTGAGACCCGCCTGTGCAAGAGACAGCTGCGGCCCACCCAATGTACAGTTCGGCTGGTTAATAGTGGAAATTGTGGTTAAACTCCCTGGTTCGAAGAATAACGTACTTGGCTGCTGCTCCAAGGCATTCGTGACCTCACCGAGGCGTGATGCTAAGAACGGCTGAATGAACGCGGCATACGTGTTGATATTTGGTAGACTGTTATAGCCCGTCTGTATATCTGGTATCACCATCACGAAGCATTTCGACATGAACTCGCGTACCGGTGCACTACAGAGCTGTTTCTGATTCAGTGTTCTGTTCCATTCAGGGCTCATGGAATGTTCACCGATGGCGGCTTTCACAATATCACCCAGCTTGTTGAGGTAATCAGTCGTCATGGCGCCGTGCAGTTTCAGTACCAAGAAGAACGGGTCGCTATTCTGCTTGGATACAGGGCCATCAAACGCGGCATGGAGAGCCGCATTGATGATATCGGCAGCGGGCATACGATTGCGTGTAAGATGACGCCAGTTACTGTAGCGCCCAACACCCTTATCTAGACCGTTGTTGCGCCACCAGTTCTGTGTACCCCATTCTGTTGTATCCGTCATACAGCATACCACTGGTAGAGTATTGTTGGCCGGGTCGGGCCAGATATCAAGTACTATAGCGCGTGCACCAGCTTCCACTTGAATGCGCGCGGCATCAGGGCTCGCTGTACCAATCCACGGGTTCAGCAGTTTGATATTCTCTGTAAATATGCCACCGAAGCCTGCGGTGGCGATGGCGAACTGATTCATGGGGGTTTTATCATCGATATTGTTTGCAGCCATGTAGTCCTGCAGTGACTTGCGGCCGTTCTGAATGGCCTCATAATCGGTAGAGGCCCAGCCCTTTGGCGGGACAGGAGCGACTGTGGTATTTGTCATAACAGCAATCACACACGATACAATAATAACGACCAAAAATGCGATTAGAAACTGAAAGCTAATCACGATAGCTGGGTTATTGAC
>JACCDZ010798181.1_pt1 | contig 18315 bp, 15 predicted proteins | sample 7449551 | NCBI WGS metagenome assembly JACCDZ01 (sample SAMN15323452, study PRJNA562643) | freshwater metagenome | isolation source: river surface water | place: USA:Blue River Watershed | collected 2017-08-18
ACACTACCTGCCCCGATTTCTACATCAGGGCCGATAATAGTCCATGGGCCTACCTCTACGTCGGCCGCAAGACGTGCATCCGGATGAATTATTGCAGATGGATGAATCAAAATATTTACTCACTCATGTTCAATCATTAAGGAAAACACCTTCCTTAAATGCTGCGATCCGCACATAAAATAGTTGCCGATGCAGCGAGGACACCATCTACGCTGGCTTTGCATTCAAATTTCCAAATTCCACGCTTTTCGGAAACGACGCGTGACTCCAGTTGCAAACGGTCGCCGGGAACAACCTGACGCTTGAAGCGAACATCATCCGCACCAGCAAATAAATAAATAGAACCGTCCTGTGGCTTTTTATTCATGGTTTTAAAACCCAGAATTCCAGAAGCCTGTGCCATGGCCTCAATAATCATTACGCCGGGAAATACAGGGAAGTGGGGAAAATGACCGTTAAAGACAGCCTCATTGATGGTGATATTTTTGTAAGCGACTATAGATTCGCCCTCTACCAACTCAACAACTCTATCCACCAGTAGAAACGGATAGCGGTGAGGAAGGTATTCGCGAATTTCATTAACATCCATCATGGTCTATGACCCCAAGCAAAATAAAAATTATTCCTCGCCGCTGGAACGGTCGAGTTTGATTAAACGTGTCGCCAATTTATCAAGCTGACGAAAACGCGCTGCGTTCTTGCGCCATTCTTTTGTTGGCCCAAGGGCCGTTCCGGAAGAATAAGAGCCTGATTCCGTAATTGAACCAGTCACCAGACTCATGGCCGTAATATGTACCTTATCGGTAATTGTCAGATGTCCGACAATACCTACTGCGCCGGCTATCGTACAATATTCACCAATAGAAGTGCTGCCGGCAATACCGGTTTGTGCAGCGATAGCAGTGCCTTTACCAATATTCACGTTATGGGCAATTTGCACCTGATTATCGATAATAACGTCATCGGCAATATAAGTGTTATCCAGGGCTCCCCGATCTATACAGGTACACGCACCTATCTCAACATTATCGCCAACAATAACACCGCCCAGCTGAAAAATTTTCACCCAGCGCCCTGCGTCTGGCGCAAAACCAAATCCATCAGCCCCAATCACCGCACCACTGTGAATGCGACAATTCGAGCCAAGAGAAACGCCGTGATAAACTGTTACATTGGCAGAAAGTAGCGTATTTTTACCCACTACACTGTGATCCCCGATATAACTACCCGGCCCAATTACAACACCATCACCAACGGAAACCCCCTCTCCCAACACAACATTGGCACCAATAGAAATACCCGTTCCCAGCACACAGCCCGCGCCTATCACCGCTGAAGGATGAATCCCGAGATAAGGAGGGAGGCGATCATCAAAAAATTGCGACGCTTGTGCGTAGGCAACGTATGGCTTTTTTACTACCAACTTGTTGCCGGCAAATTCACTAATTAAATCTGGATGGATTAATACGGCTCCTGCAGCAGTAGCAGCCAGATATTTTTTATAGGCGGGGTTTGCAATAAAAGTTAGATCACTTGCAGTAGGATTTTGCAAAGTACCAAACGCACTTATTTCCTGACTGGGATGGCCAATTAACTCGGCATCCAACATAGTTGCCAATTCAGCCAATAAATAAGTACGCGCCACAACCTGCGATCCAGCTTACTTAGCTTTATTGAGCAGTTCAGTAACTTTTGGAGTTAAATCATTTTCAGGTTTGGCCATCATCACAGATTTAGCATCTACGATCATGCCAATTTTTTCTGATTCAACCAATTGTTTTACCACTGCTTCCATTTTTGGGCCAAGCTCTTGCATGATTTGTTGCATCAACGCTTGTTGCTCAGATTGCAGCTTTTTACCTTGGAATTGATAGTCCTGCCCCAAGCTTTGCAATTTCTTTTCGTTTTCAGCGCGTTTCTCTGCACTCCAGGTCATACCATCTTTTTGATATTCAGCTTGCAGGGCTTTGATGTCTGCTGCCAAACCATCAAGCTTGGCTTTTGCCGCCGCAAAATCAGCACTTTTTTGCAGCTTTTCAAATTTTGCTTTAGCCGCAGCAGTACCCATAACAGCCGCGGTTGGATCAAGCACTACCACTTTGCTTTGCGCAAAGGAAACTGCAGAAACCAGCGATAAGGCAACTACAGCAAATAATTTTTGTGCAACAGTCACAATCTTTTCCTCTTTGATAATCGATAAAAAATTTATTTTTAGAAAGTTTGCCCCAAGGAGAACTGGAACACTTCCGTACGATCGTACTCATTTTCCCTAATTGGTTCGGCAATGCTAAATGTCATTGGTCCGAAACCAGAAATCCAGGTTAAGCCCAAGCCCACGGATGCATTGATGTGATCGACGTCAACATCGTAGCAATTCAATTGAGTTTTTCCACAATTCGTATCAAATACATTCCCCGCATCCAGGAAGAATGTAGTTTGTATTGAACGTTGATCCTTAATGAACGGCAATGGGAAGAGTACCTCCGCCCCACCTTGAATTAACACATTGCCACCAAACGCCCCGCGATTGCGACCAACATAGTTATTGTTGTTCGCGTTAGTAATAAGCTCTCCAGGAACACAATCTATATTGCCCGCATCCCCTGGTGAATCAGGATCTTCACACAGAACATACGCAGTTCCTCCAGTCTCACCAGCATCGGCAATACCATCACCATTCAAATCATCCCAAATTGTTGGGCTGGTAACCGCCGATCTAATATAGGTGCTGCGCGGCCCCAAGGTGTTGCGTTCGAACCCACGGACCGAGCCAAAACCACCAGCATAATAATTTTCAAAAAACGGCAATTCATCCAAGCCACCATAAGACTCCGCGTACCCCAGTCGGGTATGCAATCTTAAGGTCAATGCGTTGGTTAACGGGACAAACACCTGCCCATTGTAATTAAGCTTATAGTATTCCAGATCACCACCAGGCAATGAAATCTCAAATGAAATTTGTTGCTGAGCACCGCGGTTTGCCAAAACTCCGCGATTTAATGTAGATCTCAACCAATAAACGCTGGCCTGCGCATCGTTAAACGTATCGCCATAAATATCCAAAAATCCTTTAGGGCCAAGCATGGATTCGGTAATTGGTTTGGTTTCGTAACTGCCTGCCGGGAAGTCAAAACCATTGTACGCACGCTGCGTCAAATCATAGTTTTCCCCCTGAGTGATATAACCAATTTCATTATTCCATATAGGAGAGCGAATAATTTCCTGAGATGAATATGAAGTAGGAGTTACCTCCAAGCTGCGTAAACCTATATCGAAACCAAGGCGTTCAATATCAGACACCGGATAACCAAAGTTCAACTTACCACCGTATACGTTCGTGCTATAGGGTGTAATGTTGTAAGAACCGTAATCACTTTTTGTGTAATAGAGATTAACGCCGCGGCTCACGCCATCTGGGGTAAAATATGGATCGTTGTAATTAAAGTTATAGGCTGTTTGATAGCGGTTATGGCTAAAACTGAAGCCTACTTGCTTACCGGTTCCGAACCAGTTGTTTTGCTGGATACTTGCAGAAAACAATAGACCTGAATATTGGGCGTAACCCACCTGCAACCCCATGCTACCCGATGGCTGCTCCTCCACGGTATATTCAACATCGATTTGATCAGATGTACCTGGCACCTCTTTGTTCTCAACTTTAACTTCTTTAAAGAAGCCCAAACGCTCTAAACGAACTTTGGAGTTTTCGATTTGCGCAGAGTTGGCTGAACCACCTTCCATTTGACGCATTTCACGACGCAACACTTCATCAACGGTTTTAGTATTTCCGCGGAAATTTACACGATTCACATAAGCACGTTTGCCAGGCTCAATAAAAAACGTAATTTTTACCGTTTTATCGGCATCATTACGCTCTGGCATACCTTCCACTTTGGCAAATGTATAACCCTCGTTACCCAAACGCTTGGTCACATACTCTTCGGAGGTAGTCATTAAAATTTGAGAAAAGATTTGGCCAGACCGCATCAAAATCATACTGCGAATAATTTGCTCATCAATAGCCGGATCACCCGCGAGCTCAACGCTGCTGACGTTATAAATATCTCCCTCCGTGATATTTACAGTGATAAAAATTTTTGACTTATCCGGGCTTAAAGAAATTTGCGATGAATCAATTTTAAAATTCAGATAGCCGCGATCCATGTACCAGGATTCAAGACGCTCAAGGTCGCCTTTCATTTTTTCCTTATTATATTTATCGTTCCCGGTAATCCAGGACCACATGCCAGTGGTTTTTAATTCGAACAGTTCAATCAACTCTTCTTCGGTATACTTTGTATTACCCACAATATTGATCATTTTGATGCGCGAAGGACTGCCTTCGTCAATTTTCACCAACACCTTAACCTGGTTGCGCGGCATATCTTCAATTTCAATTTTTACACTGGCACCATAACGCCCCTGATTTACATATTCGCGTTGCAATGCTTGCGTAATACCTTCCAGGGTGGCGCGCTGAAAAATCTGACCTTCAGAGAGATTGTTCTCTTTCAAACTATCCATCAGGTTTTCGGTTTTGATGGCCTTGTTACCCTTCAACTCGATTTTGTTAATGGCTGGGCGCTCTTTAATCACCAATACCAACACATCACCATCGCGCTTAATGGCAACATCGGAAAAGTAACCTACTTTAAACAGCTCTCTCGTAGCACTCTGGATATCTGCCTGGGTCAAGGTGTCGCCCACACGTATTGGCAGGGCACTAAATACTGTACCTGCTGACACACGCTGTAGGCCTTCAACTCGAATGTCACTCACTCGAAACGTTTGTGCGTGCACCGTTACGGCAAAGAAAAGTACCAGCAAACCGCTAAAAAATTGCATCAAAACTTGCTTCATAGAATCTGTTCTAATCATTAATGAATGTTGGTTGCAGCCAAAAACAGTTACAGCCGCATAATGTCGTTATAGAGTGCCAACAGGCTCAAGCTAATCACCAAAAAGAGCCCTGCCTGGTACCCCAGCATCTGCACTTTGTCGGACACCGGTTTCCCCTTAATTACTTCAATGAAGTAATAAAATAAGTGGCCACCATCCAGTACAGGGATAGGCAACAGGTTAAAAACTGCCAAAAAGACACTCAGCAGCGCGACAAAACCAATAAAGCTCACCAGACCGCTCTCGGCCGAAGAGCCCGCCACCTTAGCAATGGTTATCGGTCCACTCAAGTTTTTCGTGGAAATTTCGCCAAGAATCAATTTTTTGACTGATAAAAGAACAAAACCCGAGGTTTCCCAGGTTTTATTGACCCCGGCAACAAAAGCACCGACGACAGAATAGTCATAAGCACGAATCAATTTTTCGGGAATATTGTAGGGTTGAACCCCAACTCCAACCCTACCCTGAACCTTACCATTTTCGGTTACGGCATCGGGAATTAAGGTTAATTGATGCAGCTGTCCAGCACGCTCAAAGGTTACACTCAATGCAGCACCCGGGCGTTCACGGACATAATCCACCCACAAGCGCCAATCATTTATTACGACATCATCAACTCTACGCAGTACGTCTCCTGTCTTTAAACCAGCTCTCTCCGCTGGACTAGCAGAAAGAACCTCACCTACCACGGGAGGGATTTGAGGAAATTGAAGACTAATCCCCAAACCGGCAACCGGATCCGGATCTGCCGCATCGCGCAACCAATCATGCAATTGAGCCTCAGATTCATACTGAAAATGAGAGTCTTCCGAGTAGGCCACCTTAAAACTGATCGGACCACTTTCACCCAAGCGATTCAGCAACGCCCGATTAAGAGCCTGCCAGGTTGGTGTTGGGATACCATCGACCGCAAGAATCTCCTGTCCCTTCTCGAGCCCAGCCTGGGCCGCAATAGAGTTAGGAGCAATACTGTCGATTACAGGAACCATGCCGCGCTCACCTTGCAGCATCAACCCCCAAAACAGCAGGATCGCTAATATGAAGTTTGCAATTGGCCCCGCCGCGACAATCGCTATTCGCTGCCAGACCGATTTGTTATTGAAAGCCATATGGCGCTCTTCCGCCGCTACAACTCCCTCTCGCTCATCCAGCATTTTTACATAGCCACCCAATGGCAAGGCTGCCAGGGCATATTCGGTTCCCTGACGGTCCCGCCATGACCATATGACCTTCCCAAAACCAATCGAAAAGCGATGGACTTTTACCCCACAACGACGAGCCACATAAAAATGCCCGAACTCGTGAATAGATACGAGAATAAGAAGCGCAACCAGGAAAGATAGAACAGTCTGCATACAACTAACCTCGAGAGGAACTTACCATTGCGCAATCAATTGCTGCGCCAACGCTCTCGCCTCAGCATCAGCCGCTTGTACATGCCCAAGATCATGAGGTTCAACAGATACGATACGTGATAATACCTGTTCGATAACAACAGCAATCTGATCAAAACGAATTCGCCGCTGTAAAAATGCGGCGACCGCCACTTCATTCGCGGCATTAAGAATCGCAGGTGCCGTACCAGCCGTTTCTGCGGCCTGCTGGGCCAAACGCAGGCATGGAAAACGCATATAATCTGGCGAACTAAAATCCAAACGGGCCGTAGCAATTAAATCCAAACTTGCTACGCCTGACTCTATCCGCTCCGGCCAAGCCAAAGCGTGTGCGATGGGCGTGCGCATATCGGGGTTCCCTAATTGCGCCAAAACTGAACCATCAATATATTCCACCATCGAGTGGATGACGCTTTGCGGATGCACAACCACTTGAACCTGTTGCGGACGCGCATTGAACAACCAGCACGCCTCAATTAATTCCAAGCCTTTGTTGAGCATAGTGGCTGAGTCCACCGAAATTTTTTGCCCCATACTCCAGTTGGGATGAGCACAGGCTTGCTCAGGAGTAACCTTTGGTAAATCGCTAAGAGGCGTATTGCGGAAAGGGCCACCAGAGGCGGTTAAAAGAATTTTGCGTACACCGCTGGATTTCAAACCCTGCTGCAGGTAATCCGCACGATGATTGGGTAAACATTGGAAGATCGCGTTGTGCTCACTATCTATCGGCAGGAGCAGAGCACCACTTTCAGCAACAGCTCGAGTAAATAAACCTCCCGCCATTACCAACGCTTCTTTATTTGCCAACAGACCTTTTTTGCCAGCCCTGACCACCGCCCGTGTCGGCAATAACCCAGCAGCGGCTACGATGGCAGCCATCACGGTATCAACCTCAGGATCAGACGCTACCTGAGCTAAAGCATCATCACCTTGCAACACTTCAGTTGTGCAACCCTGACGACGCAGTTCCATCTCCAGCGCGCTCGCGGAGACAGGATCTTTCATTACCGCATAACGCGGTCGGTATGCCAAACATTGCGTAGCCAAAACCTGCCAACGACGATCTGCCGTTAACGCAAATACTTTATAACGATCAGGATGACGCGCAATAACATCCAGCGTGCTAACACCTATAGACCCACTCGCTCCCAGCACCGTAATCGATTGAACCGTTGCCGACATTGTTACGCACCCACCGCCGAACTAAATGCACCTGTAGCCAGCAACGCCATCGCAAATATTGGCGCCCCCGCAGTAATACCGTCGACACGGTCAAGAATCCCACCATGACCCGGCAATATACTCCCACTATCTTTCACACCCGCATGACGCTTGACCATGCTTTCAAGTAAATCACCTAACACAGAAATCAAACTGGTGGGAACAACAATCGCCAACATAATCAGGAAACTCATGTCCAACGCGTGACTTAACCCTAACGCCAATAGGCAATTTGCAAAAAAACCGCCAGCAAATCCCTCCCAGGTCTTACCCGGGCTAACGGCGGGAGCCAACTTATGGCGACCAAAGCGACGGCCAGCAAAATAACCACCGCTGTCAGCAATTGCGACTATAAGGATCAGCAACAACACCAACCAGGCGCCATTCACTTGCTGGCGAACATACACCAATGCCACCCAGGTCGGAATTAACACGACCAATCCCATCAATAAGCGCAGACCCTGATGCCCCCAAAGCAAACTGCTGGTCGGGTAACCCTGCACAAGCAATAAGGCCAAGGCCCACCAACCACAACCCACAATCAGCAAATCGCGAATTGCTTCTTCATTTAACCGGGGGGTCGCCTCACCCTCAAACCCCAAATACACTGAAGCGCAAATCATCAATACCAAGTTAACGAGGGTATAAAACGTACGCTGCCAAACCGCGGTAAAGCCCGATAAGCCAGCCCACTCCCAACTACCTATCAGCACTACAGCGCCAATAAAGAATGAAAAGTACCCGGCAGGCAAACCAAACAATGCTGCGAGAAAAATAACCGCCAGAAACAGCGCCGTAATTACACGTTGCTTAAGCATTCATTGCACCCGCTTCGATTTGATCCCCGGTCATACCAAAACGGCGCTGACGCTCATGAAAACTACTCGCCGCTTTCTTCAATTCCTCGCCATCAAAATCAGGCCAGAGTTTGTCGCTGAAAAAAAGCTCAGCATAGGCGCATTGCCACAATAAAAAATTACTAATGCGCACTTCACCACCCGTGCGAATTAACAAGTCCAAAGGAGGGAGATCCGCCAGGCAAGTGTGTTGATGAAGAGTATCTTCGTTGATATCAGCAACCGCTAAATTTCCGTTCAGTACTTGTTGCGTCATTTTTTGTGCCGCCTGGGCAATATCCCAGCGCCCGCCATAATCCGCAGCAATTGCCAGCGTAGTTTTTCCACCCGCAGTGATTGCCTCAGCTTCAGCAATTGCTTTTTGAATGGATGCGCTAAAGCGCTCACGATTACCAATCACGCGCAAAGCAACATTTTTCTTCTTCAATGCCTTGGCTTCGTTTTTGAGATACAACAGAAACAGTGACATAAGGGCTTCGACTTCGATTGGAGGGCGCCGCCAATTTTCACTGCTAAATGCAAACACAGTTAATACTTCAATGTCTAACTCCTGACATGCAGCCATCACATCGCGAATGCGCTCAACACCCACTTTATGACCAGACACCCCTGCCATACCACGCTGTTTTGCCCAGCGATTATTGCCATCCATAATGATCGCCACATGGCGAAGATTATTGTCAGTCACGCGTTTCTCCCATCGACAGGCTTATATTGATGCAAACAAGCAACTGCCTGCCTTTTTTACATTTTTTTGTAGTGGTAAGTGCAGGATATCCGCCCCGCAAATTTCGGAGCGGATACAAAAGCAGATTAAATAGCCATCAAATCTGCTTCTTTCGCAGCCAACGCCTTGTCTACTTCAGCAATATATTTATCGGTAATCTTTTGAATGTCATCCTGCGCGCGACGATCGTCATCCTCTCCAATCGCCTTATCTTTCAGCAACGCCTTCACATCACCGAGTACATCGCGACGCACATTGCGAACGGCTACGCGGCCATTCTCTGCTTCAGCGCGAGCTTGTTTGATAAAGTTCTTACGGGTTTCTTCGGTCAACATCGGCAATGGAATACGAATCAAACCGTTGTTGGTAGAAGGGTTTAAGCCCAAATCTGATTTCATAATGGCTTTTTCAATTGCCGGAACCAGATTGCGCTCCCAAGGGCTTAACGACAGGGTGCGCGCATCTTCAATATTGATATTCGCAACCTGACTCAAAGGAGTTTGCGTACCGTAATAATCGACAGTGATACCATCCAACAAACTTGGGTGAGCACGACCAGTACGAATTTTATTGAAATTATTACCCAGCGCTTCAATCGCTTTTTTCATACGCGCTTCAGCATCTTTTTTGATGTCATTAATCATGATTTATCCTCTTCAATCAAAGTACCTTCGTTGCTACCCACAACAATATTCAATAACGCACCGGTTTTATTCATACGGAAAACGCGCACCGGCATATCGTGCTCACGACACAAGCAAATTGCCGTTAAATCCATTACACCCAGCTTTTTGTCGAGAACTTCGTCGTAAGAAAGACGATCATATTTCGTCGCCGTAGGATCTTTTTTAGGATCCGCCGTATAAACACCATCAACTTTGGTGGCCTTTAGTACAATATCCGCTTCCACTTCGATGCCACGCAAACAGGCTGCTGAGTCAGTAGTAAAAAATGGATTGCCCGTTCCCGCCGAAAAGATCACGACCTCACCGGAATTCAGGAAACGGATAGCACGACGGCGGTCATAGTGCTCAACCACACCGCTCATTGGAATAGCTGACATAACACGGGAGGAGATGTTGGAGCGCTCCAATGCATCGCGCATTGCCAAGGCATTCATTACCGTGGCCAACATCCCCATATGATCGCCAGTTACACGATCAAGACCGGCTGCACTTAGGGCAGCACCACGAAACAGGTTGCCACCACCAATAACCAAGCCAACCTGAACACCAATACCGACCAACTGACCAATTTCCAGAGCCATTTTGTCGAGTACTTTAGGGTCTATACCGAATCCCTCGGTTCCCATCAATTCCTCGCCACTCAATTTCAACAGAATACGCTTGTACTTCTTATCTCTGGGGCTGGACATAAATGCTCTCCAAAACAATGAGTTAGCCACAAATGACCACCTCAACCGGGGGCCAAAAAAAATCGGTGCAGTGTAACAGAAAAACAACTCCCCAGTTATGCCCGGCGCCGCGGTTTTTCACTCGTAGGTCAAAACGATCCCGATTAAACAACAATATAATTGTCATAACTACCATAAGATCAGGGCAAAAAAATTGATTTCCCCATATGCTGAACAATACTTATACGCAATCTATAACAAGCAGTAGACCGACCAATGAATGATAAAAGCTTTAACTCAGTGCTGATCGCATCAATTATCGTCACCTTAATGCTCGTGATCAGCATTCATCTAATACCGCCAAAACGCCTTTTACTGCTGCCAGACGCGAGCGCTCGCCTGTACTTACTAACGAAGACACTTGCCGACGGCAACCCCTCGTCGGAATGGACAAACGAGCAACATACCGCCTGGAAATGCACAAAACCGGCAGACAACACTGAGTACTACTTTCCCTGCTCATTTACGGTCGATCTATCCAAAAATTCTGTCGTCGGTACCGATCTCTCCAACTACAGCCATATTAACCTTCACCTGGATTACCATGGCAGCTCCAATAAGGTGCGTATCGCAATACGTAACTACAACGACGATTACTCGAATTCTGCCGATGGCAATAGCACCAAATTCAATGCGGTCCAGATTCACGCCGGAGAACTCAACAAAGAGCAACACTTGCCCCTCGCATCATTTGCAGTTGCCGATTGGTGGCTTAGCCAATTCAACATTCCCTTAGCCCGTTCCGGGCCTGAAATGTCGAATGCAATGTCCCTGAATATTGACTTTGGAGAACCCATTCAGCCAGGCATACACAGCTTTGAGCTAAAGAAAATAGAACTGGTGGGAGAATGGATAGCACCCGAGCACTGGTATTTGGGTATTTTAATTTTGTGGATGAGCAGTATCTTTATTTACGCCATAAAGCGGCTTTTTGAGTTGAATGCTCAAACGAAACACGACACCCAGGTGATAAACCAGCTTAGTAATACCAACGAGCAGTTAAAGGAAGAAACCAACAAGTTTCGCCGTCTATCTACCGTTGACCCGCTAACTCAACTATACAATCGCTTTGGTATAGACCAAATTATTGCAAGCCTCTCAGGAACTGGCCACTTGCAGACCCCGGACACACCTAACTACTCGCTAATGGTTGCCGATATAGACCACTTTAAACGCATCAATGATCAGCGCGGCCACGACACTGGCGATTTGGTTTTGCAACACATTGCAAAAATCATTCAAACACATTTGCGCGCTGGTGACTTTGTGGGCCGCTGGGGTGGCGAGGAGTTTGTAATCATTATGCCCGGGGCCAGCAAAAAAACAGCAATGGCTATGGCCGAAATGATTCGAGAAGCAATTTTCACCACACCTTGCAAATTGGAAAAGCCGCTTTTAGTTAGCACCAGCTTTGGCGTCTGCGAACGGAATGAGGGAGAAGATTTCGCCAGTTGCTTCAAACGAGCTGATAACGCGCTCTATAAAGCGAAAGAACAAGGAAGGAATTGCTGCGTTTACGCAGAAGAACACTTATAAAAACAAAAGGCCCGTACGGTGATACCGCACGGGCCTTTTGTTTATACAGACCAATTAGGCTTTAGCAGCGGCCACTTGTGCAGCAACTTCAGCAGCGAAGTCTACAACAGCAACTTCGATACCTTCACCTACTTCCAAACGCACAAAGCTCTTCACAGTTGCACCGCCAGCTTTGGCGAATTGAGCAACAGTTTGCTCCGGGTTCTTAACGAAAGGCTGATCAACCAGGCTAGCTTCTTTCAGGAACTTGCTGATACGACCAACAATCATCTTCTCAACGATTTCAGCTGGTTTGCCAGCCATGTCTGGTTGAGCGCGGATGATTTCTTTTTCTTTCTCTACTACGTCAGCTGGCATTTGGTCAGAGCTAACCACGGTTGGATTAACTGCAGCAACGTGCATAGCAACGTCTTTAGCAATTTCTTCGCTGCCACCTTCCAACTGCACCAATACCGCGATGCGATTGTTCAAGTGCAAATAACCACCAACTACGCCACCCTCAACGAGGTTAATGCGACGCACGCTGATTTTTTCACCGATTTTTTGTACCAGTGCTTCACGTGCATTTTCCAGGTCGCCCGCCATCAGAGCAGCAACGTCGGTTTGCTTGGTAGTGAATGCTTTTTCCAATACGCTGTTTACGAACGCCAGGAAGCCTGCATCGCGCGCAACGAAGTCAGTTTCAGAGTTAACTTCGATAGCCACACCGTAGCTGTTATCCGGAGCAACTTTAACAGCAACAACGCCGTCAGCAGCAGTACGACCTTCTTTTTTGGCCGCTTTCAAGCCAGAAACTTTACGCAGGTTTTCAATCGCCAGTTCGATATCGCCATTGGCTTCGCCCAGCGCTTTTTTGCATTCCATCATGCCCAAGCCAGTGCGGTCACGCAGTTCTTTTACCAGTGCAGGAGTAACAGCGCTCATGGTTAATTCCTCAAATAAAAGTGTTCGAATTCAAGTTAAAAAAGGGGGCCAAGCCCCCTCTTCCGACAACCCTGCGCGCAACGCTAGCAGGGCTATATTGTCGTTTAATTACTGCGGTCGCTAAAATTACTCAGCAGAACCTTCAGCAGCAACGTATTCATCTTTGTTTGGTACAGATGAAGCAGACTTGGAACCTTCCAGGCACGCATCAGCAATTGCAGATACATACAACTTGATCGCGCGGATGGCGTCGTCGTTGCCAGGAATTACGTAGTCAACACCTTCAGGGTTGCTGTTGGTATCAACGATACCGATAACAGGAATGCCCAACTTGTTAGCTTCCTGAATCGCGATACGCTCGTGATCAACGTCGATTACGAACATCGCGTCAGGCAAACCAGCGATGTTTTTGATACCACCGATAGAACGCTCCAATTTCTCCATATCGCGAGTACGCATCAAAGCTTCTTTTTTGGTCAGCTTGGTGAAGGTACCGTCCTGGCTTTGAGTAGTCAGGTCAGACAGACGACGGATAGAAGCACGGATGGTTTTGTAATTGGTGAGCATACCGCCCAACCAACGATGGCTAACGTATGGTTGACCAGCGCGTTCAGCTTGCTCTTTGATGGTCTTTTGCGCAGCGCGCTTGGTACCAACAAACAGGATTTTTTTCTTTTGTGAAGCCAGTTGAGTGATCAACGCCAGAGCTTCATTGAACGCTGGAACAGTGTGCTCCAGGTTGATGATATGAATCTTGTTACGCGCACCGAAGATGTATTTACCCATCTTTGGGTTCCAGTAACGGGTTTGGTGACCGAAGTGGACACCGGCAGACAACATGTCGCGCATGCTTACTTGTGGCATTTTAGTATTCCTACTGGGTTAGGCCTCCATACACCCCGCTCACCAACCAGCATGTTTGCAGTTACTCTACCTAGGTAGAGTCAAACATTAGGCACCCAGGTTTTGCGTGTCGATGTATGTGTGACGTTTGTTAAATAAAGGTTTTCTCTTGCTTCCGGTGGGATTTAGCCCTAACCCGAAAAAAGAGGCGCGCTTTATACCACAAAAAAACCACCAGATAAACCTAAATCCCTTGTGGCTACAGCATTCACGCTAATGTAAGGAACTGCATATCCCTCTAGGCCGCGCCCGAATCAACTTGTACACTAGTTAAATCAACTCACAAGAAACCCCGAGACCTCATCATGAAAGAAACCTGGCGCTGGTTTGGCCCCAAAGATACTGTCAGCCTGCAGAACATTGCCCAAGCTGGTGCTACCGGCATAGTTACTTCCCTACACCATATTCCGACCGGTGCGGCCTGGCCCATGAGCGATATTCTGGAGCGCAAAAAACTCATTGAAGATCATGGGCTTGAGTGGGCGGTCATCGAAAGCATCCCGCTTCATAACGATATCAAAACCCGCACCGGCAATTTCCAGCAATACATCGACAACTACAAAGAGTCATTGCGCAATGTGGGCGCTGCGGGTGTTAGGGATGTCTGCTACAACTTCATGCCAGTGGTGGATTGGACCCGCACCAACCTCAACTACACACTACCCAACAACGCCCGCGCGCTGCGTTTTGAGATGAGCGACTTTGCCGCATATGATGTTTACATCCTGCAACGCCCTGGGGCCGAGCAATCCTATCGCCCTGACGTACTCGCCAAAGCCAAAGCACGCCTCGACGCCATGAGCAGTGAAGAAAAAGCCCTGCTGGAAAAAAACATAATTGCCGGATTACCCGGTGGCGAAGGCTCCTATGATCGCGACGGTATTCGCGCTGCGATCGACCTGTTTATCAAAATGGGCGACGAAGGCATGCGCGCCAATCTTTTTGCCTTCTTACGCGAAGTGATCCCGGTGGCGGAAGAAGCCGGCGTACGCATGGCCATCCATCCGGATGACCCGCCCTTTTCACTCTTTGGATTGCCGCGCGTAGTTTCCACTGCTGACGATGCCCGGGCACTGCTCAATGCGGTACCCAGCCCATCTAATGGCCTGACACTATGCGCCGGCTCTTACGGTGCCCGCTGCGATAATGACCTCGTTGCCATGGCGCGCGAATTTGGCGAACGCATTTATTTCGTTCATCTGCGCAATATCAAGCGCGAGGAAGATGGCTCCTTCTTTGAATCCGATCACCTGGATGGCGACAACGACATGGTCGGCCTGATTGAAGCCCTGCTAGATGAAGAAGATCGCCGCAAAAAAACCGGTGTAGCCTTACCGCCCATCGCCATGCGCCCGGATCACGGCCACTTAATGGGCGATGAGATTGGCAAAACCGGCATCAACCCCGGCTATTCCTACGCGGGCCGTATGAAAGGCCTCGCGGAATTGCGCGGGGTAATCCATGCGCTTACCAGTTTGCGCCGTCGCTCTGCCTGAATAAACACTTACCTCTAACCCGGGGGGAGTAAGCACTCCTCCCATCCCTCACCTCTTCCAATCCCAGCTCAATGCATTTCCAACTCACTCTATTACCTCAATAGAGGATTGATCTTGGGCAAAGCGGGTTGGAATCGTTTAGAATGCGGCATATTTTCAATCACTATCGAGATTGCCTGAATTCATGTCAGTTACTATCAAAACCCCGGAAGAAATCGAAAAAATGCGCATCGCTGGCCGCATGGCTGCCGAAGTGCTGGAAATGATTGGCCAATACGTACAACCCGGCGTTACTACCGCTGAGCTGGACAAAATCTGTCACGATCACATTGTGAATGTACAAAAAGCGATTCCCGCGTGCCTCGGTTATCGCGGTTTCCCAAAATCAATTTGTACCTCAGTTAACCAGGTTGTCTGTCACGGCATTCCGTCCGATAAAAAAGTGCTCAAATCGGGCGACATTATCAACATCGATGTCACCGTGATTTATGAGGGCTACCACGGCGACACGAGTGCCATGTATTTCGTTGGCACCCCGGCACCGCATGCCGAGCGCTTGGTAAAAGTAACCCAGGAATGCATGTATAAGGCAATTCAATTGGTTAAACCCGGTTGTCGTCTGGGTGATATTGGTCACGTAATTCAGGAATACGCTGAAGCTAATTACTATTCAGTGGTGCGTGAATATTGCGGACACGGCATTGGCAAGGTGTTCCATGAAGACCCACAAATTTTGCATTACGGCCGCCCCGGCACCGGCATGGAATTAAAGGAAGGCATGTGCTTTACCATTGAGCCAATGATTAACGCCGGCAAACCGCACACTAAATTAAAAAGTGATGGCTGGACCGTAGAAACCAAAGATGGTCGACTCTCCGCACAGTGGGAGCACACCATGATTGTCACCAAAGACGGTGTAGAAGTCTTCACCGCGCGCGCTGGCGAAGCGTTCAATTAATGGCAATTAACGATTGGGTTTCGCGCGTGCTGGGCAAGCGCGCGACCCCCGTTATACCCCCACCACAACAGCCTCAGGAATCCGGTAAACCCATGTCGATGTCTGCAGTGCCCTATTTTGAACGGCCATTATTTTTCTTTGATCAAAGTCGTTTCCGCCGCGCACTCGCTGAAAAGCCGATCATTACCGTATTTAAAGATGCAATTAACGCAGCGAGCACCCAAGCCAATCGCCGCTTCCTGGAAGGTGAAGATATTCGCGCACTGGTGTATGAACGCGCGCTGTTTATCGACTGCGTGCTGCATTATGCGTGGCATCAATTTTCCTGGCCAACGGGAATTAGCCTGGAAGCTGTCGGTGGGTACGGACGCGGCGAATTACACCCTGGCTCCGATATAGATTTGTTAATCCTGCATCACCCAAAGGTATTCGATCACTGCAAAGAAAACATCGAAAAGTTCCTGACGCTCTTGTGGGATATAGGTTTGGAAATTGGTAGCAGTGTTCGCACCATCAAACAGACCATCGAGATTGCACGCACCGATATTACTGTCGCCACCAATATCTTGGAATCGCGCACTCTGGTTGGCGACACTTCGTTGCGAGTGGAGTTGTTACAAGCCTCCGGGCCCGACAAAATTTGGTCCGCTGAAGAATTTTTCCGCGCAAAATATCAGGAACAGCAAGAGCGCCATAAAAAATATAACGACACCGAATACAATCTCGAACCCAATATCAAAAATGCACCCGGTGGTTTGCGCGATATTCAAACCATCAGCTGGGTAACCAAACGCTATTTTGGTGTACGCACCTTAAAGCAGCTGGAGGGTAAAGGTTTTTTTACCGACGAAGAGTTTTCCTTGCTCAATTCCGGCGAAGAGTACTTATGGCGCGTGCGCTATGCCTTGCATATGGTTGCCAAGCGCGCCGAAGAAAGGCTGTTATTTGATTACCAACGTGAAATTGCCAAACTCTTTGGTTACTCAGACAGCCACGAAGGTTTGGCTGTCGAACAATTCATGCACCGATACTACCGCACTGTGCTGGCACTGCGCGAATTAAATGATGTAGTTCTGCAGTTTTTGTCGGAAGCCATTTTGCAGAAAGGCAAAACCAAAAGTGTGGTTTCAATAAACGAGCGCTTCCAACTGCGTGACAATTTCATTGAAGCCACGCACACCTACGTCTTTGAAGAAAACCCTTCAGCACTATTGGAAATGTTTGTGCTGATGGCGCAAAACCCACAAATTGTTGGTGTACGCGCGTCCACCATCCGCTGGATTCGCGAAAGCCGCCATCTTATCGATGATAACTTTCGCACCAATCCAAAAAACACCCAGCTCTTTATCAAACTTCTGCAGCAACCCGCTGGACTGGTAGAACAATTAAAGCGCATGTCGCGCTACGGTATTCTCGGCTTGTACCTGCCGGAATTTGGCCTGGTTACTGGCCAGATGCAGCACGATTTATTTCACATCTACACCGTAGATGCACACACGCTCAAAGTGGTGCAGAACATGTGTAACTTTTTGCTGCCCTCGGCCAAAGAAGATTTTCCGGTAGCGGCACATATTATGACGCGCTTACCTAAACTGGAACTGCTTTACATCTCCGGTCTGTATCACGACATTGGCAAGGGACGCGGTGGCGATCACTCTACCCTGGGCGCCGTGGACGCCGAAGAGTTTTGCGCACGCCACGGCATTTCACCACGCGAAACACGCTTGATCTGCAGGCTGGTAGAAAAACATTTGCTAATGTCACAGGTATCGCAAAAGCAAGACATTTCAGACCCGGAAGTTATTCATAAATTTGCACTGACCGTTGGCGACCAATTGCACCTGGATTATTTGTATTGTTTAACAGTTGCGGATATTAACGGCACCAATAAGGAATTATGGAATACCTGGCGCGCCAGCTTGTTGCGTCAACTGTATCTGGATACGCGCCGAGCGCTGCGCCGCGGACTGGAAAATAATGTCGACA
>JACCDZ010805471.1_pt1 | contig 18294 bp, 10 predicted proteins | sample 7449551 | NCBI WGS metagenome assembly JACCDZ01 (sample SAMN15323452, study PRJNA562643) | freshwater metagenome | isolation source: river surface water | place: USA:Blue River Watershed | collected 2017-08-18
ACCAGCCCGATGAACACCATCAGCACCGGCTCGAACATGCGCATGAAGCGCTCCACCGCCAGGGCCATTTCTTCCTCGTAAAAGCCGGCGATGCGGCCCATCATGCTGCCCATCTGCCCGCTGCGTTCGCCGACGCGCAGCATGCGCAGCGCCACCGGCGTGGTCAGTCCGTGGCTGTGCAGCGCACCGGAAATCGGCTTGCCGTCGCTGATGTCGCGCGCCGCCTGCTGCAGCCGCAGCCGCAGCGAGGCCTGCAACACGCCGGACACCATCGCCAGCGCCGGCACCACCGGCGTGCCGCCGACCAGCAGCATGCCCAGCATGCGGTACAGCCGCGCCAGCTGGTACAGCCGCATGCGCTCGCCCAGCGACGGGATCTTCCACAGCAACTCGCCCAGCCGGCGGATGACCTCGGGGCGGGTCAGCAGGTAGCCGCCCGCGAGCAGCAGCAGCAACAGCGCCGGCAGCAGGAACACGGCATAGGCCTGGAACAAATTGCCCCAGGCCAGCAGCAGCCGCGAGAACAGCGGCAGGTCGCTGCCCATCGTTTCGTAAACCTGGGCGAAGCGCGGCACCACGTAGCCGATCAGGAACAGCAGCACCGCGCCGCCGGCCAGGATCAGCAGCGCCGGATAGATGGAGGCGCTGATCACTTTCTTGCGCACCGCATCGACCTGGGTCTGGTAGGCGAGGTAACGGCCGAGCGCATTCTGCAGGTCGCCGGTTTTCTCGCTGGCGCGCACGGTAGCGACATACAGCGAAGGAAAGGTCTCCGGAAACTGCTGCAGCGCCACCGACAGCGACAGGCCCTCGTGCAGGCGCTGGATGATCTGGCTCAGGATGCGGCGCGATTCCGGGCGCGATTCTTTTTCGTTCAGCGCCTCGATGGCCTCCACCAGCGCAAGCCCGGCCTCCAGCAGCGCGAGCAACTCCTGGGTAAACAGCGCCAGCTGGAAGCCGGAACGCGACCATGTCCACGAGAAGCTGCGCTGCCTGACCGCCAGCACGGCATAGCCCTGGTCCTGCGCCTGGCTGACGGCTTCGCCATCGCTGCCGGCTTCCAGCACCAGTACCGCTACCTCGCCATCGTGGTTGATGGCCTTGATCTCGAAATACATGATGTTCCTGACCTAGCTGCCGATATCGGCATCCTCGCCCGAGCCACCGGACTGACCGTCCTTGCCGTAGCTGTACAAGTCATATTCGCCACGCTCTCCCGGCTGGCGATACTGGTAGGGCCGTCCCCACGGGTCCGGCGGCGGCGCCTTTTTCAAGTACGGCCCCTGCCACTTCGGCTCGTCGGCCGGGCGCGTGTACAGTGCGGCCAACCCTTGTTCGGTAGTGGGATAGCGGCCGGTATCCAGCCGATACTGGTCGAGCGATTTTTCCAGCGCGTCCACCTGTGCCTGCGCCGTCTTCACCTCCGCCTTGCCGACCTGCGCGAAATAGCGTGGCGCCACATAGCCGGCCAGCAGGCCGATGATCACCAGCACCACCAGCAATTCCAGCAAGGTGAACCCCGCGCTGCCGAATCGCTTCCGAGAAAGGCTATACATAGATTTCACGCCTCGATCCGCCGGCCAGCCCTGCCCTGACGGCGGCCTGCCACGCAGTAAGCTACTTGACCCAGTTGTCAATCATGCTTACAACAGAATTTAGATAAATACATTTATAGAGGGCCACGCCGGCTTTCGCCATTCATTCTTCAGTGCTAGATGCAATGCAAAGACAACGCATATGGCTTTCGCTAGCGATAACGGATGGGATGCCGATAGCGGCAGGCCAGATGCGCGCGAGGCCCAATCCGCATGGTGCAAGGCAGGGGGAAAAAGCAGCGCCGGCAGCTGTAACCGGAAACACGGCGCCAGCGGTGGCGTACTTTAAGAAATGGCCGGCGGCGGCCGGCAATTCGCGGCAAATACCGGGTGGCAAACTATACTTTTTTTCAACCGTACTGATATCGGATAGCACATCACAACAGGTCGCGCCATGTACACCAGTCACTATGGCCTTGCCGACTCGCCGTTCTCGATCGCGCCCGATCCGCGCTATCTGTTCATGAGTCAGCAGCACCGCGAAGCGCTAGCCCACCTGATGTACAGCATCAGGGGCGAAGGCGGATTCGTGCTGCTGACCGGCGAGGTCGGCGCCGGCAAGACCACGCTGTGCCGCTGCTTTCTGGAACAACTGCCCGCGCACTGCGATGTCGCCTTCGTCATCAATCCCAAACTCACCGTGCCGGAGCTGCTGGCCACCCTCTGCGAAGAGCTGCAGATCGCACTGCCCGACGAGCACGGCAACAAGGCCTGCATCGACCTCATCAACAAGCATCTGCTGGCCGCCCACGCGCAGGGCCGCACCACGCTGCTGATCATCGACGAAGCGCAGAACCTGAGCGACGAGGTGCTGGAGCAGGTGCGGCTGCTGACCAATCTGGAAACGCACGAGTGCAAGCTGCTGCACATCATCCTCTTGGGGCAGCCGGAACTGCGCGACAAGCTGGCACGGCCTGAATTGCGGCAACTGTCGCAGCGCATCGTCGCCCGTTACCACCTCGGCCCCTTGCAACGCGACGAGATCGCCCCCTATATCCAGCACCGGCTGAGCGTGGCCGGCAGCCATCTCGACCTGTTCCCCCCGGCGGTGATGCGGCAGCTGTTTGCCTGTACCGGCGGCGTACCGCGCAAGCTGAACGTGCTGTGCGACCGCGCCCTGCTCGGCAGCTACGCGCAGGGCAAGCCCCGCGTCGACCGCGCCACGGTGCGGCAGGCGGCGCGGGAAGTGTTCAACAGCAGCCCGATCCGCCCATGGCACAAGCTGGCCCTCGCCAGCGGCGCCCTGCTCAGCACCGTCGCGGTCGCCACCGTGCTGTTCTATGGCGCACAACCGGCCGACCAGCCCCCGCCAGCCGCAGCCACCGCTGCCCGCAACACGGCAACCCGTACCCCTGCGCCGGCACAGCCCGCCGCAACCGCCATGCCCCGCTCCGCCGCCGCACTGGCGCGTCTGCCGGTGCCGCTGCCGGCCGCCGAGATCGCGCAGACATTGGCGTACCGCACGCTGCTGGGGCAATGGCGGATTCCGGCACCGGTCAGCGATGAAGCCGGTGCCTGCCAGCAAGCCGAACTGTTCGGCGCCCGCTGTCTGAGCGGCAGTGGTGACCTGGACAGCCTGCGCCGCCTCAATCTGCCGGCGGTATTGCAGCTGCGCCAGCCCGATGGCCAGCTGCAGCACCTGACCTTGCTGGCGCTGCAAGGCGAACAGGCGCGGGTGGTCATCGGCCAACAACAGCACGAGCTGACGCTGGCGGCGCTGGCACAGGCATGGAACGGACGCTACACCGTGCTGTGGATGCCGCCGCCGCATTATCAGCAGCCGCTGGCGCCCGGCAGCCGCAGCCTGGCGGTCGCCTGGTTGCGGCAACAACTCGGCCAGCTACCGGCGGCCGGCGGCGCAACGTTGGCCGCAAGCTACGATGCCGGGCTGGCCGCGCGGGTACGCGACTTCCAGCTGCAGCACGATCTGCCCGGCGACGGCATCGCCGGGCCGCTGACCCTGATACGGCTGGCTCAGGCCGGTAATCCTGACTCGCCACACCTGAGCGCCACCGCGCCCGTCACCATCCGGAAGGAGTGATCATGTCCTACATACTCGACGCCTTGCTCAAGGCCGATCAGGAACGACAACGCCACAGCACGCCGACCGTGCACTCCATCCACGCCGCGCAGAGCATCCAGCCGACGCCGGGCAAACCGCGCTGGCGCTACCTGCTACTGATCCTGCTACTGGGCAGCGGCATCGCCGTGGCCGGCATGCTGTTCGGTTGGCAGGCGCTGGCGACGATCCGGCCGGCCCCGCCGCAGGCGGCGGACAACAGCAGCGTTGCCCTCAACCGCAATACACCACCGCCAGCCGAAGCGACGGTGGCTTACCTGCCGCCGGCGGACAGTCTGCCGCTGACCAGGCAAAGTGATGCCGAGCTGACGCCGGTGCTGCCAGCGCCGGCCGCCCCGGCGCCCAGTCGCAAGGAAAACCGTGTCGCGGCGGCAAGCAAGCCGGCCGCGCAGACAACAGCGGCCCCGGCGCCTGCGGCCGAAGCCACCGTCAGCCGCATCGACAACCGCGTGTTTAATCTGCGCGAGCTGCCGGAGTCCCTGCAAAAAGAGATTGGTGACAGTGTCGTGATCTCCGGCTTTTCCTCCTCCGCCGAAGATTCGGAACGACTGGTGATCATCAACGACCGGGTACGACGCGCCGGTGACGACGTCGTGGCCGGCATGACACTGGAAAGCATCCAGGCCGATGGCGTGATCTTGAACTACAAGGGCTATCGCTTCCGTAGCGGAAGTTTCTGATCTTCCACCCACCAGAGGAAACCATCATGGCAACCCTTGCTTGCTTGCCCCGGGCCGGGCCGGTTCGCTGCCGGCAAAGACCGGCGCTGCTGACCGTCTTGCTGCTGCTTTTGGCGCCCGTCGCCGGTGCCAACATCTATGCCTTTACCGATGCCGACGGCACCACGCACTTCAGCAACGTGCCGCAGGACAAGCGTTACCGGCTGGCACTGAGCACGCCGCGCGACAGCGCTGAAGTCACGACCGGCAAGCGTGCGGCGGGCGCGCAGTATCGCGCCAGCCAGCGCGCACGCTGGAGCCAGCTGATCGACAGCACCGCGCAGAAGCTGAACCTGGACGCCGCCCTGCTGCACGCGGTCATCGCCACCGAATCCGGTTACAACTGGCGCGCGGTGTCGCCCAAGGGCGCGATTGGCTTGATGCAGTTGATGCCGGCCACCGCCGGACGTTACGGCGTGACCAACCTGTACGACCCGCAGCAGAACGTCCGCGCCGGCGCGCAGTACCTGCGCGAGCTGATGGGCCGCTTCGACAACGACCTCAGGCTGGTGCTGGCCGCCTACAACGCCGGCGAACAGGCGGTGGCACGTTATGGCAACCGCGTGCCGCCTTATCAGGAGACCATGCAGTATGTACCGCGCGTGCTGGGCAACTATGCACGCAATCAACAGCGGCCCCAAGCCGCTCCCGAGTACTGATCAAGCCCCAAAAATGCTGATGGCGGCAGGAAATCCTTGCCATTTTGCTGCCGCCATATTTTAAATATTCCGTTGAATCTATTGTCACAATGACCTACGATACAGCGTACCAATCCGCCAAAAAAAGGAAGGAGGCAAACCTCGGTTAGCGTGTTCTGTAATCGCACCGGCCACTCGCGGCAGACACTGCCGGAGAGGGTCGTAATTTGGCTGGCAAGCTGCAGCCTCTGGTATCGAACAAAAGCGGCAGAACAGTACTGGCGGTATTTTTTTCTAATGTACGCAGGAGGGGATCTCGCGCGATTCCTAGGCAAGGAACCGCCTTTGATAGCTTCAAAGGAGGTGTAACATGAGTCCCAACGGCCTCGGGAAGCTGCACAAAGCTTCCGGAATACACATATCCGCCATCAGTCGCACGGCGGGTCTCAAACAACCCCTATTCAGGTTTTTCGCCCTGCTGTTCAGCACGCTGTTCCTGCTGCTGACCGCCAATCCGGCCGCCGCCGTGGCGCCCGACAGTATACAAAACACGCTGGAAGGCTGCCGCAACAATGGCGACATCACCCTGCCCAATATCAATGGCCAGTTCATCTGTCCCGATGCGGCCTACACTACCGGTAACCTCGGCAAGGGCTGGAACGAGCTGGACCTGGTGCCCTACCGGCTGACCGTCAATGCCGGCAACTCTGCGCCGGCAAGCCAGCAATACACCATCGCGGTGGTGGTCGATAACGAGGATGCCGGCAAACCCGGCTACGACGTGCTGTCGACGCTGACCAAGAATGTCGGTCTCTCCAGTGGCACCTGCTCGATCCAGAGCGTCAGCGCCCAAGGGACACTCGAACCCGGCATCGGCGGTACCGACAAGTCGATCTACCGGCTGGTCACCATCAACCAGAACAAGAACAGCACCTGCGTGTTTGACTACTACGCGCGGCTGGCACTGGGTTCGCACCTGTACCCGGGATCGTCGCTGCACGCCAACCTGACCAACGAAACCTTCGGCACCGCCGGCATCGGCGCCCGTGACGTATCCATCCCGGTGAAAGAAATCCTGCCGCAGGAACTGCGCAAGGACATGACCGCCACCCAGGACACCGACTACACCTGGAACATCACCAAGCAGGCCAACCCGACCAGCGTCTCGTTCGGTAACGTCTGCGCCAGGGACTTCGATGACCAGTTGCCGGTGGAAATCACCATCGAGTGGACCCGTTCGGCTGCCATCAACGGCAAGGTCACCGTCACCACCAACGTCTACGCCAAGAACCCGGCATCGCGCACCATCACTGTCAACGTCACCGACAAGATCTACAAGGGACTGACCCAGACCACCCAGGTCGGCAGTGATGCCAACTCGGGCGATGTGGATGTTGCCGCCAAGACCGAAGTCAAAGTGCTGACCAATACGCAGATTCTGGATGCGGCAGATGGTAGCGAAGGCGCCTTCAACGACGTGGCCACCGCGACCTACATCGACAAGGCCACCGGTATAGCGGTACCGGGTAACACCACCGCCACCGCCAGTGCCGCCATTAGCACCGGCACCACTACCAACGCCACCGCGGTCATCACCGACACCGAGTCGATCACTGGCAATTTCCTGCAGTTCTCGGTCGATAGCCTGGGCGGCAGCGTCGCCGGCAGCTTCAATCCGGCTTATGTACTGGGTACCAAAACTGTCGGTCCGGTTAACTGGACATCCGGCGAACAAAGCAGCAGCGGTTCGGTTGTGTTCCTGAAGACCATTCACCTGAATGGCCAGAAAATCACATCTGGCACCCTGACTGACACTGCGACACTGACACCGAAAGATGGCAGCCCGCAGGTCTCCGGCCCAGTCAATGTGGCCATCGTGTCGAGTTCGGCTGCAGAGCTGAAGATCGACAAGAGCATCGACGCGGAATCGATGTCGTTCCTGGCAGCGGGTGAGAAATACGTGATCCGCTTCACCATTACCCGTCTGGGTGATGCAACCTACCAGGACAGCAAAGAGCTGACCTTCAACTACGGCGATAGTGGTGCCACCAAATCGGTCTCCCTGACCGGACTGGTACCGGATACCTATCAAGTGGTTGAGGAAACCGTGTTCGTCAATGCGGCCAACGTTGAAGCGATCGGCGTGCTTGCCGATGCGACCAGCAACTCGCGCAGTGTCGACCTGACTGTCACCGACAGCACACCGATCTGCCTGGGCACTGCCGTGTTCGCCAACAAGCGGGCATTTGGTCCGGCCACCGCCGAAGTGCAGAAAGTCACTGATCCGGTGCTGCAATCCGGTGATGCCGACTTCAAGTGGAGCTTTACCCTGACTGGCCCTGGTGCCGGGACGGGCGTCCTCGCCGAGGCTGATGCCGGTGGTGGTGCAGTAGCATTCGAAGCCGGCGGCCAGCCGTTCTCGCTTTCCGAAGGCGTCTACACCGTGACCGAAACGCTGAAGAGTGGCTGGGACTTGAACAGTGTCAACGCTGACCCTGCTGCCACAACCTGCTCCTTTACCGTCAATTACCCAGCCGATGCCGGCAAAGTGTTCTCCTGCCTGTTCAAGAACACCAAGCGGGCCGAGGTGCAGGTAATCAAGACCTTCAAGGGCGCACCCATCACTGGTAGTGAAGTGTTCACCTTCAGTCTGCGTACCGGCGCATCGGCCGCAGCTGACGGCACCATCCTGCAAACCCTGCAGGCCAATGCCGGCAACGGTGGCACCATTACCTTTGACAAGGTGGTTCCTGGCGACTATCAACTGTGCGAACAGGGTATTCTGGCCGGCTGGACAACTTCTCTGTCCTCCATGCCTGGCGCCTTCTCGCCACCCAATGGCGGTGACAACAGCACCACTTGTGTCGGCTTTAGCGCCGCTGCCGGTGAGTCTGTGAGCTTCACCATCGACAACGTACCACCGCCGGAAGGCCAGGCCCACACCATCGGCTACTGGAAAAACTGGGCTTCCTGCAAACAAAGTGGCGGCAAGCAAGCGCCTGTTCTCGACCAAACCATGGCCCTGGCTGAGCCTACCGGTATCCAGGTAAACAGCTTCTACCTGCATGGTGATGTGGCCAACCCTGACGTGGCACCGGATTGCAGCAAGGCAGTCAGCTTGCTCAACAAGTCCACCTTTAGCGGTACCAAGAAAGCCAGCGACCCGCTGTTCAACATGGCGGCGCAACTGGTAGCGGCTGAACTGAACTACGCAGCAGGGGCAGGAACCTGCGCCAAAGTCAGCGATGCCATCGTGGCAGCCAATGCGCTGCTGACCAAGTACCAGTTCACTGGTTACGGCTACACCGGCAAGGTCAGCGCCACTGACGCCAGCCTGGCCCGTAGCCTGGCTACTCGACTGGACAACTACAACAACAACCTGCCAAGCGCCTGCCTGTAACCCAGACTGGCGTATCAAAAAAAGCCCGGCGCAAGCCGGGCTTTTTGTTGGCGATAAGACGGTGCAGCCTTATCTGGCAACCTGTACCGACACCACCGCGCTGGCGCTGGCGGCGCCGTCGCTGATGCTGTAGCTGAAGCTGTCGCTGCCCTTGAACTTGCCGTTCGGGGTGTAGGTGATGCTGCCGTCGCTATTGAGCACCGCCTTGCCACGCGCCGGCACGCCCACGGTCTTCACCTGCAGCGGCTTGCCTTCCGGATCGTAGTCATTGCCCAGCACCACCATCCTGACGGCAGTGCCGATCTTGGTCGCGCCGCTGTCGTTGACCGCCACCGGCGGCTTGTTGCTGGTGCTGGTCGTGCCGCTGGCCACCACATACGTGGCGCTGGCCGTGGCACGGTAGCTCGTGCTGCCAACGTTGGCCGCAACGACGCTCAAGCCGTAGGAACCGGCGGCCGCGGTCGTTGCCGACGTCACACTCAGCGTGGTACTGGTGCTGGCACCCGGCGCCAGGGTCAGCGTCGACAACGGCAGGCTGCTGCTCCAGCCGGCCGGCACCGTGGCCGCCAGGCTGAACTGCGAACTGCTGCAGGCGCTGGAATCGGTATTGGTCACGCTCAGGCTGAAACTTGCCGCCGAGCCGGCAGCCAGCGACGGGCTTTGCCCCGGCGTCAATGCCACACTCGGGTTGCCACGGGTGCACACCGGCTGCACCGGGGTTTGCCCGCCGGTCGCCACGCTCACCGTGGCACCGCTGCTGCTCAGCGACAGCAGCGAAATGCTCACCCCGCTACCGCTATCGGTAAAGGTCTTGCCCACCGCCAGTGGCGAATCGCTGATGTCATCGGTGGCCGAGCTGTTCGGCGTCAGGTCCAGCAGGTCGCTGGTGTCTCCGCTGTTGTCGGTACCGGTGCGCACCAGCACGCCATTGACCGCCTGCGGGAAGCGAGAGATGTCGCTGTCGAAGCCCAGCGGCTGGCGGAATTCGACGTAATACCAGCTCTTCTGCCCGGTCGTGGCATCCACGCCCTTCAGCACCTTCACGGCCTTGATGCCATTACCGGCAGCCGCGTACGGCGTCAGCGTAACGGTGGCACTGCCGCTTTCCACCGTGGCGATGGCGGGCGACAGGTTGTAATTCAGCCAGCCCAGGCGCTCTTTCTGGAACGCGTTGTAGTGCACGCCGCCATTGCCCATGGTGTCGAAGGCATCGCCGTACTCGCTGCGGCTGCAGCTGCTGCCCAGCGTGGTCGCGCCGCAATCCAGCGAGTGCGAGTGCCACAGGCCGAAGTTATGCCCCATCTCGTGCGTCACCACCCCGCGATACAGCGCGCCGTTCAGCCACGACGACGACGGCGAACCGCCGACGGTGCCCATGCCGGACCAGGTGCAGGCACTGTTTTTCGGCATCACGTAGATACGGCGCGGGTACTGGGTCAGATCGATGCCGGCGTTCTTGGCGGCTTGGTTGGCGTAGGCGGCCACGTTGTCCGGGCTGCAGGTCTGGTTGATCGGCAGCGTCAGCCAGCCGAAGACATTGCCGTTCAGCCATGTCTGCTGCGACGAGTTTTCCTTGATGAAATCGCTGCTGCTGCCAAACACGGTGGTGTTGGCCTGGCTCGCGGTATACGGCTGCGTCTGGTTGTCCTGGAAGTTGACCAGCAGCACCGCGGTTTTCTGTTCGCCAAAGGTATTCGGTGCGGCCAGTGCCAGCACCTGGTAGCTGGTGCTGACGGTGCTGTCCAGCGCCAGCACATTGTTGCTGAGCGAACCCTTCACCCGCACCTTGGTGCCGCTCGGCTGGCGCGGGCCCTTGCCCTTGAACTTCAGCTCGACACGGCCTTCTTCCGTCTTCAGGTAGTAGCGGTTGCCGGTGGTCTTGTCGAAGTAGTGAACGTGGATCACTTCCAGCTCACCCTCGCGCTCCACTGCAGCCGCTGCCGTCGCGGTGCCCTGGTTCTGCGGCAGGGCCTTGCTGCTCTGGGCCATGCCGGGGGCGGCAAACAGGGTCAAGACAAGTGACAACATGGTGCCGGTGCGGGCCATCAGACGCGGCCAACCTGGCGCTGCTGCAATAGACATAATTTCCTTTCGTGTAACCCGGGCTGCCGGCCGGCAGCGCTCAGCGCCCTGCCCGATCCGGCAATACCCTTTTCCTGTGTGGCGGCAGCAGCCGGAAGCGGCACCATATCGTGTCCGCTCCCGGCCGCAGGCAACACGCCACAACCAAGCCTTGCTTCGTATCCGCCGATAGGTCCGGCGTGCTGTCTCGATGGCACCAGCCACCCGCACAACAGGACGCGCCCCCTTTTTGGCATCCCGTCGGCAAGCGCCGGCGCCGGCCATTCGTCTTGCTGACACTTGTTGTTTTACTTGCAACAGCCACTTTTAAAATCAATAGCCGAAGGATGTCAGATACAAACAGTCAAGTCAGTTCACATAGTCTGGCCACAAGGCCAACACCGTGATTCCACGTCCGAACCTATCGGATGACGTCGCTACTATACATAGTTGCTGAGGAGTTACCGCCCCGTTTTTCGGCCGATTCAAAAAATAGCACGCAAGATATATGTCTTTGTTTTAATTAGACAAACATCATTTCATCAATCAGATAAATGACAGCTTTACCGGCAATATCTTTGGAAATTTTGCAACGGGTCATTCCACTCATCTTTATCCCGTTCGAACGGCTGGTTGCGCTGAAAACCGGGCGCAAATCACCCGCCAATGCGGCGCCAAAGCACCGCGCTAGCGTTGGCTGCCGGCACGGCAAAAAGCCGCACCAGCGGCAGCACAAACAGCGCAACAGGGGAATGAAAACGGGGAGCGGACGAAGGTGTAGCCCGCACTGCCAGCACGCGACAGGATCATCGTGCAAGGCGCACCACGAGATACGCAGCAAGCAGAGCTACCGTGCCAGCAGCAAGCGTGCCGCTGGCGGAATGGCAGCGAAACATCGGCACCGGCGGCAAAGCGGCCGTAATTTAACGATCTGCCACCTTTTGCACGCTTTCGCCGCCGGCAACCGCGCGCAAAGCCCGATGGCGCGGTCATTACCAATCGGCGCGCCGCAATGCAAAAAGCAATAACAGCATTAAAATCAATAAGCTGCCATTTCAAACATGCCAAAAGCGCATATTTTTTTAAAAACAGGCTTGACTTGCTCAAAACCAGACGTTAAAGTGCAGGCCAATTCGTGATGCAGCACTGCGACACGAAACCAGTGGGGGTATAGCTCAGCTGGGAGAGCGCTTGCATGGCATGCAAGAGGTCAGCGGTTCGATCCCGCTTATCTCCACCACTTCAGTCCCTATAGTTTAGCGGTTAGAACACTGCCCTTTCACGGCGGCGGCCGGGGTTCGATTCCCCGTGGGGACGCCAAGCATTCATGAAAGTGGGCACCGATTCGGTGCCCTTTTTCATTTCCAGCACCGCATTTGCCAGGTCAGCGTAATCGCCGCTCACCAGCGCCTCATTCCCAGTTACCCGAATCTCAGCCAGCAGCGCTTGCAGGTATTGCTTTGCAAATTGCTTGTCTGCGTGCAACTTGTCGCGTAGCACTTGGCAAAACACCTCTACCTGCTTGTCAGTAATATTCTCCAAAGGCATCGCCTGCACCCTGCGCACACCGGCAAGCTCAACTAGCTGCGCCTCCCGCTCAGCCTTCAGCTTGCCAAGACGAGCGGCAATGGAAGGGTCATCGGCAGACAGTGTGCCGCTCTCGATGGCATCCAGTAGCCGTGCCTGCCGTACCTCGATGGCTTGCAACGCTTTCTGTACAGTTTCCAGCTTGTGCTGCTGCCCTGACTTACGCTGCTTGAGCTGCTTGCCCCACTCTGCCAGCAAACCACCAATTCGCGCCGGCACCAGCAAGTGCTCGGCGAAGTAGCGCAACACCAGATCGTCCATTTTCTCCATCGGCAAGTTCTTGCTTGGGCAGATATCGTTCTGCTTGCTCTGCCGGTTGGTGCACTTGTAATAGCGGTACTTCCCGCTCTTGCCCGTCACCAAGGTCATCGACGCGCCGCAATGACCACACTTCAGCAGCCCAGTCAGCAAGGTTGCGTTGTTTAACTGGCGGGGTGCCACCTTCGACGGCGCGCGTGCGCTTCGCAGCGCACGCACCCCGTCAAAGGTAGCTTCATCAATGATGGCTTCAACGGTTAGCTTGACCCACTCGTCAGGCGGGTTCCTCTTCCGCGTCTTGGCATTGGTCACGTTGAAATAGTGCTCACCGACATACAGCCTGCTCGACAACACGTCGTACACCTGCTGCATGCGCCAAGGCTTACCACGCATCAGCAAGCTACGCGCGGTCAAGTGTTCACCTAACGCTTTTACCCCCATTGCCTTGCCCTGATAGCCATGCAGATAAAGCTCATAAATCAGGCGCACCAGCACCGCCTCGTCCTCATGGATGGCCAATCGCTTCTTGGGCTTGCCACGCGATGTTGTGGCCGCAACTTCCACCACCTTGTAACCAAACGGCGGTTGCGATCCATTGAAGAAGCCCTGTCGGGCATTCTCCTGCATCGCCCGCAGCGTATGCTTGCCGTTTTCCTTGCTCTGGTACTCATCGAATACATTGAAGATTTTGCGTGCCATCTCGCCCGCAGGGTCGTCACTGGTTTGCTGGGTGATGGAGATGATCTTGACACCGTGCTTGTTGAGCTGCCGCTCATACAAGCCGAAACTGAGCGCATCGCGGAAGAAGCGTGACAGGCTATGCACGACAATCGCTTCGAATGGTGCCGGTGACAGCATCGCCTCCTGCATCATTTGCTGAAACACGGGTCGGCGATCATCCGTCGCCGAAGCACCTGCCTCGATATATTCATGACTGACAACATAGCCCTGACGCTCACACCATTCGTGCATCTGGCGCAGCTGATCGGGGATGGACAAATCCTTATCGGCCTGTCTGACCGTTGAAACGCGAGCATAGAGAGCAACAGCCATGGCAACCTCTCGGATAGGTCGGGCAATCCATAGAATCGGATGGTGCGGCGCCCCTGCTCCCGCCTGATGCCGTGCAAACCGATGCAACGAAGGTCTGCTGGCAGCAAACGCACCGCACTCACTAGGGTTTATGGGCTTTGAATGCTTAGTCGTCACCCATCGCCTGCAACAGTGCCGGCAACAGATCAGGCAAATACACCGTCCACTGCCGCAACTCGGCACGGTGCATTTCCGGACTCATTTCCTGCATCACAAACGCCAGCTCAAGACTTGGCACACTTCTCAGAGGCGCTTTCATAAGCCTAGCCTCATTTCGGTGACGCGCTTGTCAACGTCTTGCTGCCAGGTGGCGGCATCATGCACCCGATGCAGCAAGCGATCGATCCTGAGCAAAGTATCATCCAGCGACAGGAACGCATGACCACCACGCAAGCACTCAATCGCCGCCACACGCTTGGCGTAGCCGTACAGGCTGATGCCGATACGCATCAAGCGCTCATCCAGCACCATTTGCGGATCAATCTCCCGATACACCCCCAGCCCGCTCAGCTGCTCGATACGGCTGTGCAGATCGACCCAGAGCGGATGCAGCGGCCAACGTGAGCGGTTACTGTCTGCCGTCGGTGTTCGCAGGCTGTCATGCTCGTTCGCCAGATAGCGCAAGCAATCCGCCTGTCGCTCGAACAGATCATCCATGGTGCGAATGCCAAAGCGTTTCAGGATCGCTTTGCGCACTTGCCACTCAATGCGCCACACCCCTTGCTCGACACCCCACAACGGGAAGAACCACACCTTGTCGCTCTGTTGCGCAATCTCGGCGATCTTGTCGTAGACACGCAGCATCACGTCGCCCTTACCGAAGGCAAAGGTCTGCTCCTGTCCGTTTTCACGATACTGGCTGTCCTTGCCGGCCAAGGTGACAAAGCTGCTCAAATCGAAATCCCGCGACGGCAGAAAGTAGTCGAAAGTGAAATCGACACGGGATAGCGATGGCGGCTTTGCACTGACCAGCCCGACCGCATCGACCCATTACATGAAGCGCTCATGCAATGCGCGTGCACCGAACTGCCACAGCGCTTGGCTACGGTAGGTCACAAAGAAGGAAGGACTATTGAACTCGCCAAACTCAACCTTGAATTCGGCATTCTCCATCACCAGCGGATAGCCGGAACCGCTGCCATAGGGTTTCAACGACCAGTCAATCCCGCCAAGCGTCAGGATGCAGGCATCCCTGAGCTTGGCTTGGCGCAGGCGTTCCCTTTCAAGAAGTAGCGACGAGAAGTCCAGCGAACAAAATGCGCTGCGGTGCAGGTAGTAAGCACACTGTAGCGTGTCATGGCCGGCAAGCAGGAAGCTTGGTTTGCAGGCATCCGGCTGCGACTCGAAATGAGTAGTCAGAGACATGAAGGCTCCATTCATCTGTGGAATGGAGCCGAGCGCCTAGCAATAGGCTACACAACTCCACTCCCTTGGTTTTAAAGGGGAAGTTGTCATGTCGGCTTGCGGAATGGAGGTGTGTAAGACGCAAAAGCATGGGAACCGGAGGGCGTTGACTTCAGGCTTCTCTGCCTGCCCTCTCTACAAAATGTCGTGCGTCGCCTGTAGGCCAAGGAAGTAGTTGCCGTTGACATTGTTGAACATAGCAGCCACCATCAACAAGGACAAGGGCATTTTTTGGGGGTGTAGTTGTAGCCCCCCGTGTTACCCAAACGGGAATGAAAATATTTTACGGGTGAAATTATGAAATTAGAAAAACTGAATTTACTACATTGCGAATTAACCGAAGAAATGACAGTAAACAATATAACTCCGACTGTTTATTTTTTCAGCGATGGAAAATGGAATAGTCTAGATTCAAGCGGCACGGTGAATAGAAGCACCTCCAACAACCTAGATAGATGCAAGGCAGAAAATACTCCGCTTCACCCACAAAGAAGCAAAACCGTCTGGTATTACATTAATGAGATTGATTGTGGTCTATCACTTAACTTCCCCAAATCACCACAAAGAAGAACTATAGATTCAGTACAGCAAAAAATTTCCATCATTACTAAGAGAGCAATTAATGCATACAAAGTATCACACAATCAGTTAACTCAACTTCTTGCAAGAGACTCATTTAGAGAAAAAATTAATTTTATAAATAACAACTTATCAAAAGAACAGAACTTCGCCGAAGAATTTCAAGAAAAAGACGACGACAAAATATTAGCCATTTTGGCTCTTGATATTGACTACTTCAAACAAATAAATGACACATATGGCCATATATACGGCGATCAAGTTTTAAAGGTTTTTGCCATCCGTCTTGAACAAACATCAAAAGAGATAAAAGATAGCACCGACTGTGAGATAGAAATAATTTTAGGCCACCCATCAGGGGAAGAATTCTTGATTGCAGTTTATGGGTGTTTTTCAAAAGATCATATCTTGGAATGGGCAAATAAATTTCGCTTAAATATATGTGAAAATCCATTACCACTTGATAAAGAATGGGAAAACATAAATAAGAATGGAGATCTATCATCTATTTATCTACCCAAACCTCATGAAAGAGCTGTCACAACTAGCATAGGAATTGCAATACACAACACTAGAAGCATAAAAAAAGAAAATCCTGACTCTACAACATCAATATTAGACGAAGCTGACACGGCTCTTTATCGCGCAAAAACTTCCGGTAGAAACCAAGTTATATTTTTTGATGAAATATTAAATAATTGTGGCAGAATTTTAGAACATGATACAAAGTCAAAAATCATTGCAATTGATATAGGAAAAAATGTTGGAGTTACATTAGGCCAAGAGTTCAAAGTTTTTTCACCCGGGTTTACTGGGAAACGAAAATTCTCCATCAGCGACGGAAGAACCGTAAGAACAATTGGCTACTACCCTCGCATTGAAATTACAACAATAACAGTTTTTGATGTTCAACCAGAGCTAAGCTTCGCATACATATCTGACGAAAAAGAAAAAGATATAATTCTAGAAAATGGTTCTACTTTAGAAGCAATTCCAACTGGAAGCATTGGACATTTAATTAATGGGGCGTCACGATATTTTCCATATACAACAAGTAACTTTAATGTTGGCGACTCCTCCGCCGTGCAAAATTTCACTAGATTACATGCTGAAAATGGTGGTAATTTTTCGGCCGTATTTAGATTTACTGGCACACAAGATTTTCTGAAGAAATTTGGAAATGCCGCACTAAATTCGGCCTTAGCAAAAGCATATCAAGAAATATCTAGCAATTTTGAAACACCCTGTGCAATAAGCATTCTTGACACTGAATCAATATGTGTTGCAGGCCCAGAATATTTATACAACACAGAAGATGTAACTTACTTAACTGGTGAAATCAGGCGTCAACTACCAAACTTAAATTTAATTACAGGAGCATTTGTAGACCGAGCCTTTGAAGATGATAATTTTGAAGATGCACCTGAAACAAAAATTAAAACACTAAACCCATTACATGCTATTGAATTTGCCAGATATGCAGCATCAGATTATGCGAGCAACACAAAAGATTTATTGATTGAATTTGATCATTCAATTGCACAGAGAATTTTAAACTCCCACAGAGACTCAAAAAAATATAAACAAGGAATTACTGATTTTGACAAACTAATAAGCCTAGGCGTTGAGAATGGCCAGATTTACAATCTGGGCGGATTGATGTATAGCAAACTACGTATGCATGCCAGCGCCGCAGACTGCTACGAAAAGGCAATTGCTCAACCAGACACCAATATAATATTTACTACAAATCTTGGCACAGCCATCATGGAGACTGGTGAGTTTGAACGTGCTCTAAAATATCTAAATCAGTTAACGGAAGATGATCTAACATTCATCAAAGACAGGCACTACTACGGTTATTTTTCATACGCAAATTTAATGGCGCAAGCAAAGATCGCAAATAGCAAATTCTTCATAGAGGATAGATTTTTAGCAATTGCGCATGAAGCATTAGAATTGCGAGAAAAACACAACATCAAATTCCAAGAAAACATAACTGACGCCTTGAGTTTAATTGACCCAGAAAAGTGATTTAAATTAATTTCAAACCTTGATTCCAAAGATAGATATAGAAAAGTCTTTCTTTGGAATTAAAATACCAACCAAAGCAATTTCATAAATCCATCAAGTGTTGTTCGTATTTTATTAAATAACAATTGATACCCATTGCTCAACAGTAGGCAGTTAATACATGTTTACTATTAACGGACTGGCCTTAGGGGCAGCTAAATTATCATCGTTGCAAGCATACTCTATGGGATGCGTCAGAACGGGGAAAAGCAGTCATCACGACTACACGCCGCCAGATATGTATTTGCTAATTTGCTCCCGGAGCTACCACTCATACCACACCATTGAAGCTCAAGCTAAGCTCCCAGTGCCCATGTTCATCATGCTTGGCACGCCAGAACATGAAAAGCCCGTTACTTCGGTAACGGGCTTTTTGCATTGGCGGCCAACGTTGGCCGCAGCCTGCCGCCAGCGCGCCGGATCAGGCGCGCACTGCAAAAACGGCATTGGCGGTGGCGATGGTTTGCCCGCCATTTTGCCGGCAGCGTACAATACGCCCTTTCTCGTTTTCGCTGGCCATCCGACATGATCCGCACTCGCTTTGCCCCCAGCCCGACCGGCTTCCTGCATATCGGCGGTGTCCGCACCGCGCTGTTCTCCTGGGCGTTTGCCCGCAAAAACGGCGGCACCTTCGTGCTGCGCATCGAAGACACCGACCTGGAGCGCTCGACGCCGGAATCGGTCAAGGCCATCCTCGACGGCATGCACTGGGTCGGCCTCGACTACGACGAAGGCCCGTTCTACCAGACGCAGCGCTTTGACCGTTACAAGGAAGTAATCCAGCAACTGCTCGCCGCCGGCCACGCCT
>JACCDZ011107745.1_pt1 | contig 18281 bp, 15 predicted proteins | sample 7449551 | NCBI WGS metagenome assembly JACCDZ01 (sample SAMN15323452, study PRJNA562643) | freshwater metagenome | isolation source: river surface water | place: USA:Blue River Watershed | collected 2017-08-18
AAAAGTTTGGCAAATAAATAGTAATTTCACGAAATTAAAATTTTTACTAAATGAATATTCACGAATACCAAGCAAAAGAAATTCTAAAAGGCTACGGGGTAAGAATTCAAGAAGGAATTGTTATTGATAAAATCGAGGATTCGATTTCAGCAGCTGAAGCATTAAAAGCACAAACAGGTACTGGTTGGTTTGTAGTAAAAGCACAAATTCACGCTGGTGGTCGCGGAAAAGGAGGAGGAGTGAAGTTGGCAAAGAATTTAGATGAAGTAAAAGAACGGGTATCCCAAATTCTTGGCATGCAGTTAATTACGCACCAAACGGGCCCTGAAGGAAAGAAAGTTAATAAGGTATTAATCAGCGAGGATGTATACTATCCTGGAGATTCTGAGCCGAAAGAATATTATATCTCTATTTTGTTAGATCGCGGACGTGCTTGCAATGTTATCATGGCTTCTACGGAAGGTGGTATGGACATTGAAGAAGTAGCGGAACATTCTCCAGAGAAAATTATCAAAGAATGGATTGATCCACGTGTAGGATTACAAGATTTCCAGGCGCGTAAGGTGGCCTTTTTATTGGGTCTAAGTGGTCAAGCATTCAAGGAGATGGTGAAGTTTATTCAGTCACTTTACCGTGCTTACGTAGAAACAGATTCTTCCATGTTTGAAATCAACCCTGTGTTGAAAACATCTGATGATAAAATTTTGGCTGTTGATGCGAAAGTTAATTTAGATGATAATGCTTTGTACCGTCACAAGGATTTAGCTGTGTTACGGGATATTGAGGAAGAAGATCCTCTAGAAGTAGAAGCATCTGAAAACGACTTAAATTATGTAAAACTTGACGGCAACGTAGGTTGCATGGTTAACGGAGCAGGTTTAGCGATGGCAACGATGGATATCATTAAGTTATCAGGTGGAGATCCCGCCAACTTCTTAGATGTAGGGGGCGGAGCTAATGCAAAAACAGTTGAGGCTGGTTTCCGTATCATTCTTCAAGATCCTAATGTAAAAGCTATTTTAATTAACATTTTCGGGGGTATCGTTCGTTGTGATCGTGTCGCTAATGGTGTTGTGGAAGCTTACAAAAATATCGGAGAGATTAACATCCCAATTATCGTACGTTTACAAGGAACGAACGCTGAAGAAGGAGCTGCTATTATTAATAATTCAGGTTTGAAAGTATTCTCAGCTGTGTTGTTAAAGGATGCTGCGAAATTAGTTTCTGAAGTATTAAAATAAATCCGAATGAAGATCATTTGTGTTGGTAGAAATTACGTGGATCATATTAAGGAACTGTCAAATGACAAGCCTACTGATCCTGTAATTTTTATCAAACCGGATACTGCCTTGCTCGATTCGTCTCAAGCTTTCTACTATCCTTCGTTTTCGAATGATGTTCACTATGAGTTAGAGCTTGTTTATCGAATTGGAAAAGTAGGTAAGAACATCGAAGCTAAATTTGCACATAAATACATTGATGCGATTGGTTTGGGTATTGACTTTACAGCTCGCGATGTACAAAGCCGTTTAAAAGAAAAAGGATTACCTTGGGAGAAGGCTAAAGCCTTTAATGGTTCTGCTTTTGTCTCAAGTATGCGCCCTTTTACTGAAGCTGATTTGTCATTTCCGATTGATTTTGAGCTTCAAAAAAATGGGATATCAGTCCAACTAGGAAACTCTGAGTTGATGATTTGGAATATTGAGGCTTTAATAGCCGATATATCGCAATATTTTACGTTGAAAACTGGCGATTATATATTTACGGGTACACCTGCAGGTGTAGGTTCTGTAGCAATAGGGGATGTGTTAAGTGGCTTTTTACAAGGTGAAAAACTTTTCGATTTAGCTATCAAATAATATGGAATTAACGATCGGGCAAGAGGCACCCATTAAAAATTTTATAGATTCAACTGGTACTGAGTTTAATCTTATTGGTAAAAAGACTGTTTTGTATTTCTATCCAAAAGATAATACACCAGGTTGTACTGCTCAAGCATGTAATTTGAATGAAAATTTAGATTATCTAGCTGCAAAAGGATTTCAAGTTGCTGGAGTTAGTACTGACTCTGCTAAATCACACGATAAGTTTATTGCGAAGTATCAATTAAATTTTCCTCTTATTGCCGATGAGTCACATGAAATTGTAGAAGCATTCGGCGTATGGGTAGAAAAATCCATGTATGGAAAATCCTACATGGGTATAGCTCGAACAACATTTGTGTTTGACGAGCATGGAATAATTACAGACATTATCACGAAGGTGGACACCAAAAATCATACTGAGCAAATCCACTGATCGAATTATTATGCAAACAATAGAATTACAGAAAGTCGCTTCCCAGGTACGCCGGGATATTTTACGTCAAGTTCATGGCTGCCAGTCGGGTCACCCTGGTGGTTCATTAGGGTGTACCGATTTATTAGTTGAATTATACTTCAACTCGATGAATCTAAAATCTGATGCTGCTGGCAAAGTTGAATTCAATATGGATGGATTGAATGAAGATGTGTTCTTCTTGTCCAATGGACATATCTCACCGTTATTGTATAGTGTTTTAGCCCGCCGGGGATACTTCCCTGTAGCTGAATTGGCTACCTTCCGTAAGTTAAATACACGTTTACAAGGACATCCTACACCTCATGAGCATTTAGAAGGTATTCGTATTGCTTCTGGATCATTAGGACAAGGACTTAGTGTCGCTATTGGAGTTGCGCAAGCTAAGAAACTGAATGGTGATTCATCTACTGTTTATTGCTTAATGGGTGATGGAGAGCAAAATGAAGGTCAGGTATGGGAAGCAGCGATGTATGCACCGCACCATAATGTGAATAATTTAATTGCTTTCATCGATGAGAATGGCCAACAAATTGATGGTCCTACCGAGAAAGTAATGAATAACTTAGACCTAGAAGCTAAATATAAGGCTTTTGGTTGGCAAGTACTTCGTGTGGATGGGAACGATATGGCCGCTATTACAGCTGTTGTTCAGCAAGCTAAAGGTCTTTTTGTTAATAACAAACCAGTTATGGTTATTATGAAGACGGAGATGGGAGCTGGAGTGGATTTCATGATGCACAGTCACAAATGGCATGGTGTCGCACCTAATGATGAGCAATTAGCTTTAGCATTAGGTCAATTAGAAGAAACATTGGGAGATTATTAATACATAGAAATGGCATTATTTACCTACGAAACAAAAAAAGATACACGTTCAGGCTTTGGAGCAGGAATGGAATATTTGAGTGTTAACAACCCCAAAGTTGTTGCTTTATGTGCAGATTTAATTGGCTCTTTGAAACTAGAAGCATTTATTAAAAATTCACCTGAGCGTTTTTTCCAAACAGGTATTGCTGAGGCAAATATGATTGGTTTAGCAGCCGGTTTATCGATTGGCGGATATGTGCCGTTTGCTACTACATTTGCTAATTTCGGTACAGGTCGTGTATATGATCAAATTCGTCAATCGGTTGCATATTCTGGAAAGAATGTAAAAATAGCATGTTCTCATGCTGGCTTAACGCTAGGAGAGGATGGGGCTACACACCAAATATTGGAAGATATTGGCTTAATGAAGATGCTGCCAGGAATGGTGGTAATTAATCCATGTGATTATAATCAAACTAAAGCTGCTACCATAGCAGCTGCAGCATATGATGGTCCGGTTTATTTGCGTTTTGGTCGTCCCGTTGTTCCTGTTTTTACACCTGAAAATCAGAAGTTTGAAATTGGGAAAGCCTTACATTTAATTGAAGGAACTGATGTAAGTATTTTTGCTACCGGTCATTTAGTTTGGGAAGCTATTATAGCTGCTGAAATCTTATTAGAAAAAGGAATTCATGCGGAAGTAATTAATATTCACACGATTAAACCATTAGATACGCCAGCGATTCATGCATCTGTCGTTAAAACAGGTTGTGTTGTTTCGGCGGAAGAGCACCAAATCAATGGTGGTCTTGGAGATTCTATCGCGCAATATTTGGCTTTAAATTTACCAACTCCACAGGAATTTGTAGGTGTTAATGATTCCTTCGGAGAGTCAGGAAAGCCGGCAGATTTAATGGAAAAATACGGTCTGAATGCTCAAGCAATTGTTGATAAGGCAATTAAAGCCATTGCTCGTAAAAAAGCTTAGTTAAAAAGGATAACCAATTCCTATATTGAATTCAATTGGGTTCTCTCCACTGCTCCAGGTAGTTTTGGAAAGAACCCATTTTTCGTTCTCCTTGTTACCAGGATTTACCGCTTTTGTGGCTAAATCAAGTCTTAGTAAGAAGTAGTCAAAGTCCCAACGAACGCCAAAGCCAGTACCCACAGCAATTTCATTTAAGAAGGTATTCGAGTTAAAATTACCGACTGTATTACTTTGACCATGATCAATATTCCATATATTTCCAGCATCGACAAACAAAGCACCATTGATTTTACCTAAAAACTGTACAATGGGAAACCTGTATTCCAAAGATGATTCTAAAATCATACTCCCAGGTTGTTCTATTAGATTATTCGTTGCATTGTAAGCACCTGGACCTAATCTGCGAGGCTTCCATGCGCGAATGCTACTCGGTCCACCGATAAAAAAGTTTTTTTCATAAGGGAGTTGGTATCCATTTTCCGCCCCATAGGCATAAGCCAAACCTGCATTGATCTTAAAGGCTACTTGACTTTTATTTCGCTTACCCACTAATACGTATTTTCGATATTCTGCATTCATACGTAAATAGCGGTAAAACTGAATGTCCTGATTATTTTTGAGGATATCTTCGATAAAAGTTAACTTATTGTTAGTAATAAAATTTAGTGTTGTACCTCCGGATTCTAAATTGATTAATAATGATTTTCCATTGGTCAAAGTATTTGAAGGCAAAAATGAACGGTAATTGTACTGAAAATTTATACTAGATACAAAGCTTGGATTAAAGCTCCGATATAAATTATTCCCCTTCAGTCTAAGTTCTTCTAAATAGGCAATAAATGAATCTGAAGTTGGTGTTAAAGGATAATTGGTATTAAGTAGATTTAAATCCACCAACGATAATTGGAAAAACTGATTGGTAGATTTTTTCCAATTATACCGTTGGAATAATTTGATATTAGTCCGGACATATTCTGGCCGATCGATGTAATCGTAGCCAATTCCAATTTGTGTTTGTGATGCCGTTAGCGATTGCTTCCAACGATCAAACCGCTTGGGGATGAATAAGGAGGGTAAATTTAGCGTAGTGCTAAGATTTAATTCCAAGTTTTTTCTTGTTGTTTCCGTGTTAATAAAACCCGTTTGTGCCTCAAAGCCAATGCGTCCTGTAAAGTCTAAATAATCCAAATAAGAAAAGACTTGTCGGACCTTAAATGAATTAGTTAAAAATGGTCCTGGAATTCCTCGAAAAATACTACCACCAAGCTCGGATGAAAAGGTATATTTATTATTCTTAACTAATTCAATTTTAGGATATACTTTGTTTGATGTTGTGTCAAAAGATAAATTGACTGTCTTAAATTGATCAGTAGCATAAATATTTAATAAACTTTGATTGACCTTTTCTAAGGAGTAAATATCACCTTCCTTAAAATTAATAATTCGTTTTAATTGATTTGAATTAATTGAACGTTTTACCCACGTTTGAGATTCGTCCATTTGGTTGACATTGGTCTCATCAACTTTCAAAAATCCAAAACGGAATATTCGATCATAACTTCTAGCTGAATTATTTATAAAGGTACTCGCAGGAATTTTATAGATTAAACCCACTTGGAGTAGGCTACTATCTTTCAAATCATTTAAATAAATTCCAATAGCCTCATTACTGAAATAAAAATAACCTCGATTTTTCAAATAATTAGTCAAGGCCGTTTTTTGATGTTCTATGGCTTCAATAGACAGTGCTTTACCTTTGGTGATTTCACTCGTTTTTTCAAAGAATTGGTGAATTGATTGTCCCAATTGTGGATTATCGATTAATATAGAATCTTGCAAAGAAAATTGACTTTGCGGACCTTCTTCAATTGTGTAGGTGACAAGTGATGTAAATCCCTCATTTGTTGTGTTTACATCAACTTTACTTCGTAAAAAACCATTTTTTCGATAATACGTTTGTAATAAAACTTTATTAGCCTGCAATACTGCGCTATCTAAAACGGAAGGATTACGTTTAAAAAATTGAATATTAGCTTGTTTGATGCCGAGCGAATCTTTTTTTAAGCGCTTGGTTGCGAGGTAAGAATTTAATCGAATAAAGGCAAAAGACTTATTACTTTCTTTTAATCCCGCTATATTTGCTTTGATTTCTTCGTTTGAGATAACTCGATTTCCTTTAACAACGATATTTTTGATTGTATTTGAAGGTAATTTGTATGTTGTCAGGGACTGACATGATTGGCAAATGAACCATAGAAGAACAATAAATAAAGCTGATACCTTTTTCACAATTTCTTGATGCTAACGAATAGACAAATAAAGTTAATTAATTCCCTACATTCTAAAAAAGGGAGGATAGATAATCAATTATTTTTAGTGGAAGGTGAGAAGGCGGTATTGGAATTAATTCATTCCAACATTACTATTGAGTTTATCGTAACATCTGATGAATTTGCTACTCGTTATGCCAAGGAGTTTCATAACTCAGAACTCTATATTGAAGAAGAAAATTTGCTTCAAAAATTATCTACACTAGTTAGTAATTCATTTGGATTTGCTCTGGTATCCATGGAGCAGTTTACGTATCAATTGAATTATCAAAATGATATTTCTGTCGTTTTAGATGGTATTCGTGATCCCGGTAATTTGGGTACTATTATCCGAATTTGTGATTGGTATGGAATCAAGCAAATTGCCCTCTCAAAAGATTGCACTGATTTTTTTAATCCGAAGGTCATTGCTGCTTCGATGGGCTCATTTAGTCGTATACATTTTGAATACATTGATTTAAATGAGTTGTTTGAAAAACATAAAAATGTACCTGTCTATGGTGCATTGCTAAATGGAGAGGATATTCATGGGATACAATTTCCTGAAAATTGCTTTATACTTTTTGGTAATGAATCCAACGGGATAAGACCAGAAAATATCGATTTCATTACTAAGAAAGTAACGATACCTCGCTATGGGGCCGCTGAATCTTTAAATGTAGGTGTATCTACAGCTGTATTTTTGGATAATCTTAGAAGAAATTAATTTTCATCTTGTAAATAGCGTTCAATGTAATGATGCGCGATGTATAATAGCGGCGTAAATATAATAGCGATTACAAACTTGTACAGATAGTTATTTAAAGAAACATTTAACCATTGTCCGACTGTCCAATTTCCAAAAATATAAAAGGCAACACCAATAACCAGGAAACTATCAATAAATTGGGAAATAAAAGTTGATCCTGTGGCACGTAGCCAAATCATTTTAGATCCAGTTTTAGCTTTAATTCGTTCAAATATAATCGCATCGGCTATTTGTGAGACTAAAAAGGCCAACAATGAACCCGAAATAATTCCTAAACCTTGTCTAAAAATACGACTAAAAGCCTCGTTAATATTAAAATTTGATACTCCTCGATTGGATTGCAACCAGAAATCAGCGGGTACAAGCAGGGTGGCTATGTAGATAATTATAAAAGAGTAAGCAATAAAACCTGCTGTAGTATACGAGATAAATCGAACACCTTTTTTTCCAAAATAATCATTAATTATATCAGAAACAATGAAGACGATGGGCCAATTTAACGCTCCAGCGGTTTGATTTAAATCCCATAGAGTGCCCCAAAAGGTAGGAAGATGTAACGGATTAAATCCAAAGCTTTTTTCAATACTCACAATTTTTACTCCAATAATTTCGGCAATGACCGCGTTAGTCAAGAATATTCCGAAAAGAAATATAAATAACTTATGCCTCTTCGAGAATTGTTGGAATATCATATGCGGTGGTTATCAAAATGCAAAGCAATTTTATCCAAGGCTACAGCAAGTTGTTCTACATGAGGTAAAAATACAATTCTAAAATGATCTTTTTCTTTGTAATTGAAGCCTTGGCCTCCAACAACAAGTATTTTTTGCTCCTCTAACAATGACATAACAAAATGATTATCATCTTCAAAGTCAAATTGACTTAAATCGAACTTCGGGAATAGGTACATTGCACCTTTGGGTTTAACACAACTTACACCTTTAATCGAATTTAATTTATCAGCTGCAAGATTCATTTGTCTGGCCAATCTGCCCGTCGGTAGTACTAAGTCATTGATGGATTGATATCCACCTAAGGCTGTTTGAATACCTAATTGTGTAATGACATTAGCACAAAGTCTTGTACTAAAAAGAAAATTTAATCCTTCAATATAACTTTTTGCTTTGTGTTTTGCACCCGTTAAAATCATCCATCCTCCGCGAAAACCCGCTGCCCGGTAATTCTTTGAAAGACCTCCCATCGTACATATTAAAATCTCTTCACTTAATCCTGCTGCAGAATGATGACAGACACCGTCATACAATATTTTGTCATATATCTCATCAGCGAATAATAGGAGTTTATACTTTTCTGCGAGTTTTACAATATTAGCTATCGTCTCTTTCGTGTACACGGCACCTGTTGGATTATTAGGATTAATGATCACTAAAGCTTTAGTTTTACTTGTAATCTTAGATTCTATATCTTCAATTGATGGATTCCAATCTGCTTGTTCGTCACATGAGTAATGTACGGCTTTGCCTCCTGCTAAGCCTACAACGGTAGTCCATAAAGGATAGTCAGGAGAGGGGATAAGCACTTCATCGTCCGTATTTAATAACGCTGTTAATACCAAGGAAATAAGTTCACTTACACCATTACCAATGTAAATATCCTCAATCATAATGTTCTTAACACCTTGGTTTTGGTAATAATGCATCACTGCCTTTCTTGCAGCAAATAATCCCCGAGAATCAACATAACCTTGAGCCTGACGAATATTCACAATAATATCATGCACAATCTCATCAGGCGTTTCAAATCCAAACGCTGCAGGATTGCCAATATTTAAGGAAGTGATTTTATATCCCTGATTTTGAAGAGCAATTGCTTTTTCATAAACAGGACCTCTGATCTCATATTTGAGATTATCTAAACGAGAACTTTTGTATATATCCATCTAATTTTAATAGAAATGTAAAAATAGTAATTTACTTTTGATAGTTACTTGGCTTTCCGCATGATTTTTACCAATTATCCCGTACTAATAATCAGTTTCTTTGTGATGTGTATTGTGTTACAATATGCACGATATCGTCACATAACTTCGGGAAGATTTAAAGTTTCTGGTTTATTAATGATCAAAATAATCATTAGAACTAGTACTTTTTTAACGTTACTACTTATTTCTAAAGCTTTACTAAATATTAATGCCACGAGAATTCATCAGTCACAACAAGCTTTATTTATCATAAAAACAGTAGAGCCCAATCGTTTTAGTTTAACTGAAGATGATCGAATATACATGATAACTCGTGTACCGGCTGAAAAATACAAGAAAATAGAAATTTTATTATTTAACCCGCTTTCCAAGCAATATTTTCAATATATACCATCTACTTCTACTAAAACATTTTTGCATTTATTAACCATAGAAAGACCGCCACGCTTGCAATTATATCCAGTAGCAAGCATGAATTTCAAAAATTTCAAACCTTTAAACCGAATTGAGTTTTTTGAATTTTCTAATAATCAATGGAATCAAAGCAATATCAATCAAGATAAATTTGAATTATTTAATATTTTAAGTCAGGAAAATAGTGTGCTTTCACCATTTTTGCTCCATTATTTATTAATTTTGATTCTAGCTTTATTAGCTTTAGACATAGGGATTAAATATCGTATACTTAAAATTTAACCGTGTTTTCAACATACTTTTATATCTTAATTTTAGGTCTTCAGTCCATTTATGCTGAAAGTAATTTTAGATATAATCAAGAAGTTAAATTGATTAACAAGTTGATGGATGCCCATGAATATGCTGCTGCTTATGAGGGGATTTATAAACTTGAAATAAAAGGGATTTTCAATAATAATGATCTAGCTCGTGTAAAAAGAAATCTGGCATTAAAAATTCATAGAAATTCACCAGAATACAAGATTAGATCAAGAACATTGAATGAGTTTGTTATTCAATCATTATCTTTTTATCAGCATAAACAATTTTTAAAATCTCTTTCATTTACGACTCAAGTTATCGTAGACGAACCTATTGTTTCTGATTCAATGATTAAAGTATTTGAAATTATCGCAAGTCAAGCACCTTCAAAAAAAATTAATACTACTAAATTTAATCAATTAAGTGTGCGCAAAAACATCCGTATAAATGAAGCAATGAATTTGCTTGATTTAATGAAACGAAGAGAAAAAACGCTATTTTAATCCAATCCATATGTCAAATCCCCCTTTAATATTCCCAGGTCAACAATCTTTTTATCAAGGAAAAGTTCGCGATGTATATTCTTTTGGGAAATATCTCCTGATGATTACATCAAATCGAATTTCTGCCTTCGACGTAATATTACCTAGAGAAATACCATATAAAGGACAAGTGTTAAATCAAATTGCAGCTCACTTTCTGAAAGAGACATCAGATATTGTTCCCAATTGGTTAATTGCATCTCCAGCACCCAATGCAGCTTTTGGACTTGCCTGTGAACCTATTCCAATTGAAATGGTTGTGCGCGGATATTTGGTAGGTCATCTATGGCGCGAATATAAGTTAGGGAAACGTGAGGTTTGTGGTGTTATTCTTCCTGATGGATTAAAGGAAAATCAAAAATTACCGCATGCAATCATCACGCCCACTACAAAAGCTAGTGAAGGTCATGATGAAGACATTTCAATAAAACAGATTTTGAATTTAGGCATCGTTAGTCCTTCCGTAATGGCTGAACTTGAAGAAAAGGCTTACGCACTTTTTGAACGAGGCCAACAAATGGCCGATGAAAAAGATTTAATTCTAGTAGACACTAAATATGAATTCGGATTTTACGATGGAAAAATCATGTTAATGGATGAGATTCATACACCAGATTCATCACGCTACTTTTATAAGTCAACTTACCAATCTTTATTTGATGCTGGCGAATCTCAGAAACAGCTTTCAAAAGAATTTGTTCGTGAATGGTTAATTGCAAATGGTTTCCAAGGTAAAGAGGGGCAAAGTATACCTGAAATGAATGACGAGTTTGTTAATCAAATATCAGAAAGGTATATCTTACTTTATGAAGAAATAACAGGTAAAAAGTTTAATAAAGTGACTTTATCCGATCATTTCTTACAAGATATTTACAATCAAATTTCATCTTATATTTAATATGTCTACAAAGGTTTACCAACTTGAGCAAAATGAAAGTTATGCTTTGATTGAATGGTTAGGAGATGGCTTAATTCAAGCGAATTATGAAGAATTAGAATTAGCCGTTCGATTGCTATTTAAAAAAGAATATTCCAATATGATTTTGAACCTCTCTAAAGTTCAAGTTATGGATGGTTTCGGCGTTTCTGCCATCAGAAAGGCTACTAAAATTTGTACGAATGAATTAGGGCTATTCGTCGTGGTATCAAAAAACGAGGAAATTGTAGATCGACTAGATCAGGCAAAAATCGAAAACTTAACAATCATGAATACCAACCAAGAAGGTGTGGATGCGATATATTTAAATGACTTAGAAAATGATTTCGAAGACGAATCAGATGCTAACACTGACGAGTATGGAATAGATGGCCAAGATTTTGGTGATGATTATTAATCAAAAATAGGATTATTTACAGAATAACTATATCACATAAATGATATTCGTCTGCTCAGTATATTATTTTGTGAAATTTGATTTTAGCCAAATTAATTTTTAGTTAAATTTGAAATATGTGCTTATTCTATTGGATAATCATTTAGTTTAAGATAATTCTCAATTACTTTTATTTTATTTTTTTGTTAGAATAATTATATATTATTATGAATAACATATCCGGCGAGGGTCTTTACAGAAAAGAATTTGAACATGATGCATGTGGAATCGGTTTTGTGGCGAGTATGAAAGGGTTAAAGTCCCATCGTATCGTTCAAGATTCAATAACCATGTTGATTCGTATGGACCATCGAGGTGCTTGTGGTTGTGATCCGAATTCAGGCGATGGGGCTGGTGTATTATTGCAAATACCACATGAATTCTTTTTAGAAGAATCAAGAAAGCTGGGCTTTTCCTTGCCTGCGCCAGGTCAATATGGTGTAGGAATGATATTTTTCCCTAAGGAAGAAAATCTAATAAAGGAGTGTAAAGAAGTCATTGAACGTAAATCCAAAAAATTAGGATTACGCTTAATAGGGTATCGCTTGGTACCTGTGGATAATGGTGATATTCAAGGGGCTGATTCAGGTAAGGCTGAACCATCAATACAACAATTATTCATTGAGCGTCCTGAAACTTGTTCTTCTGAAATTGATTTCGAGCGTAAACTTTATGTTTTTAGACAATATGTTACTCGTTTGCTAAATGAAACAATTCCTGCTTTAGAGAATAAATTTTATTTTACTTCTTTATCCTGTCGTACGATTATCTACAAAGGTATGTTAACGACGATGCAAGTGCCCGGTTATTTTAAGGATTTGCATGAGGAAAATTTCACTTCAGCGTTAGCAATTGTACACTCTCGTTTTTCAACGAACACTTTCCCTGAATGGAAATTAGCTCAGCCTTTCCGATTTATCGCCCACAATGGGGAAATCAATACGGTTAAAGGTAATTCATCCTGGATGCAGGCTCAATCTGCCTTATTTTCAAGTAAATTCTTCACACAAGAGGAACTAGACATGATTTTGCCTGTATGTAGTTTAGGACAATCCGATTCTGCTATACTTGATAATGCAATTGAACTTCTTTATTTAAGTGGTCGTTCTTTGCCGCATGTCATGATGATGTTAATTCCAGAGGCTTGGGATGGCAATGATAGTATGGCTGAATATAAGCGTGATTTTTATGAGTATCATGCAGCCATGATGGAGCCTTGGGATGGACCAGCAAGTATATCATTTACTGATGGGAAAATGATTGGTGCAACGCTTGATCGCAATGGTTTGCGTCCATCACGTTATTGGGTAACTGAGGATGATCATGTTATTATGGCATCTGAAGCTGGTGTGTTGGATTTAGATCCAGCTACCATTGTTTCGAAAGGTCGTTTACAGCCAGGCAAGATGTTTGTTGTTGACATGGAGCAAGGTCGAATTATTCCAGATGAGGAATTAAAAGAAAAAATTTGCCAACAACAGCCTTATGGTCAATGGTTACGTGAAAATAAAATTCGTGTAGAGGATTTACCAGAAGCAGGAAGTGAGTATCGTCAGCCAAAGGCTACGGAATTAATTTCACGCCAACAAATATTTGGCTTCTCGACGGAAGATATCCGTGTTGTTTTGACGCAAATGGCAGAAACAGGAAAAGAGGCTTTGGGCTCTATGGGTATTGATACTCCTTTGGCGGTACTTTCTGATAAAGCCCAGCATTTATCATCGTATTTCAAACAATTATTTGCTCAGGTAACTAATCCGCCTATCGATCCAATTCGTGAACGTATGGTTATGTCATTGTTGACCGATATTGGAGGTTTATCAAATTTATTAGAAGAAAGCCCAAATCATTGCAAGCAAATTGAAATACAACAACCCGTTCTTCGTAACAAGGAAGTTGAAAAGATTCGTTGGATTGATCACGAAAACTTTCAAACGAAATCGATTCACATGACTTTCCGTGCTTCAGAAGAGGCAGGTGTGTTAAAGAAAGCATTGGAACGTATTTGTCAATATGCCGAAGATGCAGTGGATGACGGATATTCTATCATTTTATTAACTGATCGCGGTGTAGATTCGTCGCACGCACCTATTCCATCTTTATTAGCTTTAGGGGCCGTACATAACCATTTAATTCGTACGAAAAAACGTGCTAAAGTGGGAATCATCGTTGAGGCTGGAGATGTTTGGGAAACACATCATTTTGCAACATTGATTGGGTATGGAGCTTCAGCGATTAATCCTTACATGGCATTTGAAACCATTCGTGCCATGAAAGAAACAAATCTTGTTGATCAGTCGCTTACTTATGAAAAATTAGAATATAATTACATTAAGGCTGTTAATGGTGAGTTATTGAAGATATTTTCAAAAATGGGAATCTCAACATTGCAATCTTATCAAGGGGCACAAATATTTGAGATTCTTGGTATAGGCAAAGAAGTTGTTGATCTATATTTTACAGGTTCTATTAGTCGAATTAATGGAATTGATTTAGATACGATTGCCAAAGAGGCTTTAGTTAAGCATCATGCAGGGTATGAATTGTTAAAATCTGAATATCCTAAATTAGAGGTTGGCGGTATTTATCAGTGGAAGCAAAGGGGAGAGGAGCATTTATTTAATCCAGCGACTATTCACTTATTACAGCAAGCGACTAAGGCGAATGATTATTCTGTTTACAAAAAGTATGCGAAAATCATCGATGATCAAACAAAGAAAGCAATTACACTCCGTGGTTTACTAAGATTTAAATCTGCTAAATCAATTTCGATTGAAGAAGTTGAGCCCATTGAAAATATTTTGAAGCGTTTTGCTACCGGTGCGATGTCATTTGGATCAATTTCTTACGAAGCGCACACGACATTGGCAATTGCAATGAATCGTATTGGCGGGAAGTCCAACACAGGTGAGGGAGGAGAAGATCCTATCCGTTTTGAAGCAATGGCGAATGGTGATTCGATGAATTCAGCTATCAAGCAAGTTGCTTCTGGACGCTTTGGAGTAACTGCGAATTACTTGACTAATGCCAAAGAATTGCAAATCAAGATGGCTCAAGGTGCTAAACCTGGAGAGGGAGGTCAATTACCTGGTCATAAAGTGGATGATTGGATTGGTAAAACGAGACATTCGACGCCGGGTGTAGGTTTAATTTCACCTCCTCCTCATCATGACATCTATTCAATTGAAGATTTAGCTCAATTAATTTTTGACTTAAAAAATGCGAATCGCGCGGCACGTATTTCAGTAAAATTGGTTTCAGAAGCTGGTGTAGGTACTATTGCAGCGGGTGTAGCTAAAGCTCACGCAGATCATATTCTAATTGCGGGTTATGATGGAGGAACGGGTGCTTCGCCACTTTCTTCGATACGTCATGCGGGATTACCATGGGAACTTGGTTTAGCTGAGACACATCAAACTTTGGTTAAAAATAAATTGCGTGGCCGAGTAACTGTTCAGACAGATGGTCAAATTAAAACGGGTCGTGATATTGCGATTGCTGCTTTATTAGGTGCTGAAGAATTTGGTGTTGCGACAGCTGCCTTAGTTACAGCGGGTTGTATTATGATGCGTAAGTGCCATTTAAATACATGTCCTGTGGGAGTTGCAACGCAAAATCCAGAATTACGTGCCTTGTATACAGGTAAACCTGAGGATGTAGTTAATTTATTCCATTTCTTAGCGCAAGATATGCGTGAAATTATGGCAGAATTAGGATTCCGTACTTTAGAAGAAATGGTAGGTCGTGTGGATTTATTGGAAATGTCTGACTTGTCCAATCACTGGAAGTTTAAGCATGTAGATTTGTCTCCAATTTTATCTCCAGCTTTACGTGAAGAAGGTGTTGCTGTGGTTAAATCGGAAGATCAAGATCATGGTTTAGAGGAACAATTGGATTGGAAAATATTAGAAATTGCTCAAAAGGCAATTGCTACGAAGGAATCAGTGTATGGTGAGTTACCAATTATAAATGTCAATCGTTCTGTAGGAACCATAATATCGAATGAAATAACCAAGAAATATGGGGATAAGGCATTACCTGCTGATGCCATTCATATTAAGTTTAATGGTACAGCTGGTCAATCATTTGGAGCCTTTTCTGTGAAAGGATTAAAACTTGAAATCGAAGGTGATGCCAATGACTATATTGGTAAAGGTATGTGTGGTTCTACCATAATTGCTTATCCTTCTCGAGTAGCTAAATTTAATGCTTCTGATAATAGCATTGTTGGAAACGTTAGTTTTTATGGAGCTACATCAGGAGAAGCTTATTTAGCCGGCATGGCAGGTGAGCGATTCTGTGTTCGTAACTCGGGGGCAAAAGTTGTTGTTGAGGGAATTGGAGATCATGGTTGTGAATATATGACAGGAGGTTTAGTTCTAATCTTAGGTGCGACTGGTCGTAACTTTGGAGCTGGAATGTCAGGTGGGGTTGCCTATATATTAGATGAAAAGAATGATTTCGAAGGAAAAGTTAATCGTGAAATGGTTGAAATTACCGATTTAACTCAAGAAGATCGTTCAATTGTTCGTATGTACATTGAGAAGCATGTCGAACTTACCAATTCTATAAAAGGTAAATCTATTCTTGATGCGTTTGAAGCATCTGTAAGTTTGTTTAAAAAAGTATTACCTATCGATTATCGCAATGCTTTAGCATCTAGACATCTGAGTATTTCAGATGTATTAAACGACAAGGATCGTGTTTATCAAGATATTCAAATTGATTTAAAAAAATAGTAAAATGGGGAAGCCAACTGGATTTTTAGAAGTTGATCGGAAAACAGCCTTAAAACGTCCTGTTTCAGAACGTGTTCAGGATTATAAAGAAATTGAAATTTTAGCATCTCCTCAGGATACAGAATCTCAGGCGAGTCGTTGTATGGATTGTGGTACTCCGTTCTGTCATAATGGATGTCCACTAGGAAATATTATCCCAGAGTTCAATGATGCCGTTTATGAGCAAAACTGGAAATATGCATTTGAAATATTAGTTTCAACAAATAATTTTCCAGAATTTACAGGTCGCATTTGTCCAGCACCTTGTGAATCTGCTTGTGTTTTAGGAATCAATAAACCACCTGTAGCTATAGAAATGATTGAAAAATCGATCATTGAAAAAGCATATGCTGAGGGTTGGGTTATTCCACAAATACCTGCTAAACGTACTGGGAAAAAAGTGGCGGTTGTAGGTTCAGGTCCAGCAGGTTTAGCTGCAGCAAGTCAATTGAACAAAGCAGGTCACCTAGTGACAGTATTTGAGCGGGCGGATCGTATTGGTGGTTTATTGCGTTTTGGTATACCCGATTTTAAATTAGATAAAACGACAATTGACCGTCGAGTGGCAGTAATGGAACAAGAAGGAATTGTATTTCAAACGAATACAACGATAGGTCAGGATATCAAATTGGGTAAACTTCAGCAAGAATTTGATGCGATTTTACTAACGACAGGATCTACAACGCCGCGATTAATTCAAGCAAAAGGGAATGATGCTATCGGAATTTTCCCAGCGATGGAGTTTTTATCACAACAAAATAAGCGTGTTTCTGGAATTGAGGTAATTAAGAATCACAAAGGTGAGAATTATAGCCAAGGCGAAATACTTGCAACCGGGAAGCATGTTGTGGTAATTGGTGGGGGAGATACAGGTTCTGATTGTGTAGGTACTTCAAACCGTCACAAGGCGAAGTCCATAACTCAAATTGAAGTAATGCCCAAACCTCCAGTTGACCGTTCAGAAAATACACCTTGGCCTAATTGGCCTAATATGTTGCGCACTTCAACTTCACATGAAGAAGGAGCAGATCGTCTTTGGTCAATTTCATTACAAGAATTTGTGAAAAATGAAAAAGGGGAATTGAAAGCACTTGTTATTGGAGATATTTCATATAAAAATGTCGATGGTAAGCTAGAGCAAGAAGTTATAAACATTCGAGAAATTCCTTGTGATTTAGCTTTAATAGCTGCGGGATTTTTACACACCGATCATTCAAATTTAATTGAAGAGTTAAAGAATCAAGGAGGAAGTTTAGATGAACGAGGTAATATTGCAGCGAATTTGAGTTATAAAACATTGGTAGACAAAGTGTTTACGGCAGGAGATGCGAGAAGGGGGCAATCACTTGTCGTTTGGGCCATTTCAGAAGGAAGAGAAGCAGCGCGTCAAGTCGATCTTAGTTTAATGGGAAAAACAAGTTTACCAGGTAAAACTGTTTCTTCTTTTGATTTATAATTTTTAGTTTTTTTTACCTGTTTGTTTGGCATCTTAAATAAATAATCTTATTTTTGTACTCTCTTAAATGCTAGGAGAGATGCCTGAGAGGCCGAAAGGACATGTTTGCTAAACATGCGAACTGGAAACGGTTCCGAGGGTTCGAATCCCTCTCTCTCCGCAGTGTTTTTCGGGGTGTAGCGTAGCCCGGTATCGCGCTTGGTTTGGGACCAAGAGGTCGTAGGTTCGAATCCTGCCACCCCGACACAGTCAATTTAGTT
>JACCDZ011104319.1_pt1 | contig 18278 bp, 21 predicted proteins | sample 7449551 | NCBI WGS metagenome assembly JACCDZ01 (sample SAMN15323452, study PRJNA562643) | freshwater metagenome | isolation source: river surface water | place: USA:Blue River Watershed | collected 2017-08-18
GTGGTGAAAAACATGATAGAGATTTTAACGCATGTAAAAATATTTTAAAACAAGGTTTAAAAATATTGTCTGGTTCAGGGATTGAGTCGGACATTAAACAAAAACAGGTGGAGGCGTTGCCGTTAGGTGAGTCTATGAAACCTGAAACACTTTAGCCTTTAGCTAAAGGGTAGTTCATCTGACTTTAAATCATTTAAATGTCGCTTCCAACGCTTTTCGATATCAATAGATGAGCCTATATATTCCTTGTTATTATATTTATTTTTAATTTTATAAATTCCCATTTTTTTCATTAAACTTTCTTATTTTTTTTTCTATATATAAAAACAAATTTTATACAATGATGAATAAAGCAGATAAATATTTTCTAAAAAGTTTAAAAAGAATTTTAAAAGAAAAAAATATGGACGTGAACCCACGACCTAAATATAAAGATGGTGTACCCGCACACTCTTATTTTATAACTCAGGTTTTTGAAACATATGATATTTCTAAAGGAGAATTTCCGATTCCTACGTTAAGAAATACCGCTATAAAAACGGGTATCAAAGAAGTTCTATGGATATATCAAAAACAGGACTCTAAACTTTCTACAGCCCATGATATGGGTATCATGTGGTGGGATGAATGGAATATAGGTGATGATACTATAGGTATGCGTTACGGTGCTACTATAAATAAATGGGATTTAATGAATAAACTATTAAACAATCTTAAAAATGACCCATTTAGTAGAAGACATGTTATAAATATGTTACAAGAATCCGATTTAAAAGAGAGTTTGGGGTTGTATCCGTGTGCATTTGAAACTGAGTGGAGTGTTAGGAAAAAGGGAAAGGATTTTTATTTAGATTTATTTTTAAATCAAAGAAGTAATGATTTCATCGTCGCAGGCGCAATCAACAAAATACAATATGTTGCTTTACAGATGATGGTGGCAAATCATTGTGGATATAAAGTTGGAAAGTTTTCACATTATGTAAATAATCTACACATTTACGATAGACACCTCGATGCCGCTAAAGAAATACTTAGTAAAAAACCATTAGACATTCAACCAAAAATAGAATTATTACATAATAAAAATTTTTATGATTATACTATAGATGATTTCAAGGTATATGATACCGATAAAATAGAGAAGTTAAAGTCAAATTTAGAGTTGGCTATTTAATTAAGGAGATTAGTTTTTAACTAAGTTTTTTTTATATATAGGATATGAAATATATTAAACTTTTTGAAAATTATAATTTATTAGAATCTTTAAAATTGGAAGATGTTATAGGTTCTATTGAAGACTATTTATATAAAACATATACCGCATCGGATTCTGATGATTATTCACCATATGGTTGCGAATCTAAATATTATTTAAATCAATTAATAGAAGATTCAGACGCACTTTCTTTTTATGATATAGACCTTTATGAAGATTTTTATTGGAAAAGTAGCGATTTTGTTTCTATGATGAAAGATGGTAGATACGATTTTTCTCTACCTAATAAATTCAATAAAATTAAAAAAGAATTAATCAATATATCAGATAATAAAATAAACATATATCGCTGTATATCGGTTGGCGATGATTATATAAAAAACTTTTTAGATGGTAATATATCTAATTTGGGTAAATATTGGTCTTATACTTTAGATGATATTGGTGCTCCCGATGCTAAAAATTATGAAAAGTTGATAGTTTTTTGCGGAATAGTTGATTCTATTAATATAGATTGGAAACAAACAATATTATTTAATTTGAATTATCATGTAGGTGAAACGGAAAAAGAAATAATTTTAAATAAAGATTCTAAAATATTTTTAGATGAAGTTTTATATAGCGATGAAATATCTAATAAAATAACAGATTTGAAAAGGTTTCCGAAAAGATATACAAATTTAGATATAACGCATTTACAAAATAAAACTTTTACTATTTAAATAATACTTAGGAAGTAAATATTATTTTTAACTGAGAATTCTACATCAATCCCGATACCATTGAAATATCTTTTATAAAAATTCAATCTTTGTAGATTCTTATTTTTATCACCAACAAAAGAAAAAACAAATCCTTTTATGTATTTTTTAGAATCGAACGGGATATTATATTTTTTACAAATATGCTCCATTTCTTCAATTTTTTTTATGTAAAAATCTTTAATGGTGGTTATCACAGTATTTAAAATTTTATATGGATTTTCATTTGTGATAATATCAGAGTTAAAAAAATATTCATTTGGTAACTTTGCTTTAAAAGATACACTATAGTATTTATCACCGTATTCAGAAAAGCTAATAATATAATCATATTTTTCGGTTTCAAAATAATAATTATCCATAGAATTTTTTTTATCTTGGTGTGTTATTTTATAATTTTCATATATTCCTAAATCCAACTTTTCAACCTTTATATTCAACGGTTTATAATTTTTCTTCATCGTTATTTCTTCTTCATTAGGATTCATAACACGATGTAATACTGTGCGTTCTAAATCTATATCATCTTTATTAACCAATACTTCTATACACCATAGTTTTTTAAGTTTGGAATTGGATATACCTATATCGTATAGGAAATCTGAATCACTAATCATCCTTTTATCTAAAACGTAATGAGAGCCCACATTTTGAATATCAATATCTTCCTTATTTTCCGCAAAAACGACTCTATACAATTTAACTTTTTTTGGTAAAATTTTATAATCGTAATTTATGAACGTTTCGATATATTCTTCAACATCTTCGATATCGGGATGAATATCCAAAGAATGATTAAGCAGAATATAATCAGTGATACTTTTTTTATAATTTTCATCATTTTCTATATCTTTTTTTACCAAACCATATTGAAGTTTTCTTTTTTCTTGATTAGAAAAATTATTCCAATCATCAACCATATCTTCAAAACATTTCAAATTTTTCATATCATATCTTTATATTTTTGAAGAATCAATTTTAATTCATTTTCCAATTTTTCGGATAGTTTTAATTTTTTATTCTCTACACATTTTGATAAATCTTCCATATTACCACTGAATGTATAATCATTAAAACTCCATTTGCTTATATGAAATAATTTATATATTTCATCTCTTGTATAGAACCCCGAACCATCATAATATTTATCACCTATAATAACAAAAACGTGTTTAACATCTTTAAAATCCTCACTCATTTCGACATTGGAAATAAAAAGAAATTTTGAAAAAACGAAGATTTTACCTATCCAATAAGTAAAAATTATTCTATCTTCGTCTTTGAATCTTCTTGTTATATATTTTGACATTTTTTCCAAAATATCAACATTATTTATACTTTCATTTAAAAAATTTCTAAATTTTTGAATTTTCATATTTTTTATAAATTTATATACTATATATAAAAAAGTCATTATTATTTTTTAATATATAAAAGAAAAGAAACTTAAAATGGGAAACATTAAAAAATATCAAGATTGGTTAGTTGAAAAACAACAATTAGAAATTTCAACATCTATGGGCAAAGTAGATGCGAAATATACCGAAAAAGATTTTTCTAAAGCGTTAAGTAACAATTATTCTAAAAAAGAAGCATCTGTTAAAAACGATTTAGCTACCAAAACAAAATCTAAAAAAGCAGAAGTATCTAAAGATAATTCTCCTAAAGAAGAAAAAGCCGATAACTATAAACCAAGTATAAAGGTTTCGACGGCAGAAAAACCCGAAAAGAAATCTTTAGGTAAAGTTGGTGATATTCAAACATCAAATAAAAAAGTCGAAGAAATGGAAAATGTTGTTAAGAAAAAAAATCCAAAAAACTTTGATAAAATAGGTGAAGAAGATAAAGATATAAATAACGACGGTAAAGTAAATAAAGAAGATAGTTATTTAAAAAATAGAAGAGAAAAAATAACTAAAAATTCTAAAAATAAATAAATGAAAAGGTAAGAAATCAATTTCTTACCTTTTTTTATGCACCATAAAAAACAAAATAAATATATGAAAATTATAGATAAAATAAACGAATTAATGATTAGAAAAAAATATCAAAACTCATCTGTTTTTGATATAGCCGATATAATAGTTGAAAACGTACCGCTTTGGATTAAAGTTGATGGTGAAAATCTCAACTTGAAAGTATTTGGTATTACAAATTTTGATAACACTACTTTGACTTGTTATGGCGAAGATGATAAAAATGATTATTTAATAACGGTTATGCTTAATTGTAAAAACGATTTATATATTCACGATTATGTTAAAAATAATTTTAATAAAAAATAAAAAGGTCGTTAACGACCTTTTTTATTTTTATATTCATTAAACTTTTTAATGTTACTACTTTCAAAAGTCCCCGATTCCCATTTATCACTATTCATGATAAAATACCCTTCTTTTTCAGCAGCATCATAAAACTCTTTTTTATAATTTAACAATTCGGGATAATTACCACATAAAGATTCATAAGCCAAATTCACGGTTCTACAACTAAGGGTTGTATATACATTATCTAAAATATCATCTCTATTATCTAAAAAATCATCTCCCATTACTTCATATAATAAGTTCTCTATAGCAGTATCAGCACCATATTTCATGTTTTCGCTAACTTTATCATCACTACTTCCCAACAACTCACCCGATTGTATTAAGTAATTTAAACTATCCATTTTTATATTCGGCATAGTAACTTTTATACCGTTTATTTTAAATTCTTTATTTAATTCTGAAGAGCCGCTTGAATACATCATAATTAACATAATTGCTATTTGATATTGTTGCTCGTCAAATGAACTAAAAGTATTCATCGCACCATACCCCCCCGCAATTATAGCAATTGCTAACCATGTATATGGATTAGTTAATAATCTACCCATTTTAGAAACGCCGCTCAAACCACCTCTTGCAACAGTTGATGTTGACGAACCCCCACCGATACCAACCATGGATGCTAATTTAGGCATTTTTTTTAATGCTAATCCCGATAGCAATGCTCCCGATAAAAACTCACCAATACCTAAATTTTCTTTTACTTGATATTTTTTACCCAAATCTTCAATCGACATATTTAATTCTTTTTGATAAGAAGATGCTAAACGATTAATTATTTTTTGCATATCGTTTGAAACTTTCTTAGCATCGCTATTGAATGCCCATAACAAATCACCTACAACACCGTTAGATTTTCGGGTTGACATAGATTGTGTCGCTCTATTAAAAGAACTAACACTATCATCCCACCATGTACTTTCTTTTAAAGTTGATTTTTTTTGTCTATACTTAATAAGTATGTCATCTACATTTTCTTTTACTACGAATTTTTTAGAATTTTTAATAAAATAATCATATAAAGCAGTTTCGTCTGTATTTTCATATGAAATATTTAATTTAGCATCTATTAACATTTTAACTGTTTCCGAAACAAAAGCGTCATCTTTTTTAGTTAATGCTGTTATTGTATTTGTTGTCATTTTTTGGGTTTCGAGTGGTGGTAATTGGAAATCTACTTCACTTTTATTTGTAGAAGTTGCGATTTTATCATCTTTCTCAATATCATAGTCTTTTTTTACTTCATCTGAAACCTTTTTAGAATCTAATACATCATTTATTTCTTTAATAATAATATCTTTATTAGCTTTATCATCAAAATCCTTTTTGGATAATTTTAGCTTTAACTTATCATTACCTCCTTCTTTGTAAAAGAATACTATATCACCTATTAAATTTTTCCTAACTTGAATTTCGAAGTCGTTATACGGAGATATATAATTTTTTGGAAAATCACTACCATTATCCAAGTAATCCCAATATTCATTAATATAACTTTTCACAGCACCTAAAAAAGAATGTAGTTCTTCTAATGAAATCTCATCACCTATCTTCTTAATCTTATTAATAAATTTAAAATTCTTTAATTTTATTTTATCTCTAAAATCTCTTGTGTTAATATCGAATTCGTCTGTAGATTCACCGCTTGTTGAATTATCTAAAACATTACCCGTTGTAGATTCATCACCAATAATATCTTTAGATAAAACATCCATTTTTGTCTCAATATCTGTAATGTCAATAGTCGGATTTAATTTTTTAGCTCTTTGAATTTTTTTAATAGAACGGTTTAATAATTTTTCAGCTTTTTCAGTATCACCTTGTGCTAAAGCATCTTCGATTTCTTGATTAATTTCTTCTGCTTTATTTAGGTTTTTTTCAGCTCTTGTGTTTTTATCTTCATTCACAGGTTTAAAACTACCATAGTTTTTTAAATATTTCATTAGATGTAAATATATTTTCTTTATATATTAAATATTTTTTCTATATTTTGATATTTTTATTAATGAAAAATGAAAACTTTCACATATATCACTATATAATTCGCATCCAAATGAATATATGCAAATTATTTACGAAACAATCAATCATTGGAACAGAGAAAACGGTATTAATCCTTGGCGTTATATAGGTAGCGATGAGCATAATAAAACAACATATTTCGGTTCTAATAAACTTCTTTTAGAAGATATTAATATACTCGGAAAGGAATTCTTCGAAAAAAAAATTATTTTATCGTTTCCATATGTAAAATTAACAAATCGTGAATTAAGAAATATTGAAAGTGATATACAAAAAACTAAAATGTGTGCAGAAGATATTACATACTACAATAGAACAAATTCTTCACATAAAGGATATATCGAAACCGATGAAGAAAAGATGATAAGGATGAAAAAGTGTCATAACGGATATTTAAAATGGTTGGAAAGCTTGACACCCGATGATAAAAAAGAATTTAGAAAAAAACAAGGTTGCGATGAACGTAATATGAAAATGAAAGGTAAAACATATGAAGAAATATACGGTGTCGAAAAAACTAAAAAGATTAAACAAAAGATTAAAGATAAAATAAGCGGTAGTAAAAATCCAAGAAGTAAGTATGATATATTCCCCGAAGAAAAAAGAATGGAGGCGAGAAATAAATTCAAAAGTGGTAATTATACACATGAAGCATTATCGAAAATATATTTTGTATCGAGGCGTTTAATAGGAACTGTTTGTAAAGGAATTAAGATTAAAAAATATAAAAAATATATATTGATATATGAAAATGATACATTAGTTGAAAAGATTGATAGATAGGGAAGATGTTTAATATTATATATAGTTTGTAAAATTTCGATAAGATAATTACAAATAAATTGTAGGGTGTTGAAATTGGCATACATGTCGCCCTGTCTCGGCGATGGTGATAAGGGATAAACTTTAGAATAATGGATTGACCACTAAAAGTAATGTTTGCGGACGTTATTTGTTCTTTAGCTAACTGCACCGTGATGGTTCGAATCCATCTCCTACAGCATTAAACACGGTCGGTGATTATCGACCGTGTTTATTTTTAAAAAGTATTTTTTATACAAATGCAAACTTATGTTAAACTCACATGTTTTAAGTGTCAGAAAGAATTTGAGAGAACTAAAAGTCAATATTCTGCTTTGAAATCTAAGAATACTATAGAATATTTTTGTAATAAAAACTGTTTTATATCCTATTATCAAAAAGGATGTTATGTTAAATGCGGGAATTGTGATAAATCTTTTTATAAAAAATTATCACATATAAAAAAAACAAAAAATAACTTTTGTAGTAAATCTTGTTCAACTACATATAATAATAAACATAAAACAAAAGGTTCAAGAAGGTCAAAATTAGAAAAATGGATAGAATGTAAATTGAATAATATCTATCCGTATTTAAATATGGGTTATAATAAAAAGGATATTATTTTATCAGAATTGGATATTTATATACCATCTTTAAGTTTAGCATTCGAGTTGAATGGTATATTTCACTACAAAGCAATTTTCGGGAATGAAAAATTAGAAAAGATTGTTAATAATGATAAACTAAAAATATAGTATTGTTTAGAAAAAAATATTGAATTGTGTGTAATTGATTGTTCATCTTTAAAATATTTTAAAGATGAAAATTGTCAAATATATTTAGATATTATTATTAATATAATAGAAAAAAGAATTGAGAAATTCAATTTAATAAAAAATCCATTTTCATAATTTAATATATAAAAATAAATAAAAAAAATATGGATTTAGAAATTGATTATAAATTCCCGCAAAACACATCATACACATTGAATAATGGTATACCACAAGCGGGTGGTAGCAACTTTGAAGTTAGAGTTGTTAACTCATTAACATTTGTAAACTTCTCATCCAATGTAGTGGGTGTTAAGGGTGTAAAACTTTTAAAGGGGGATTATAACCCAAATGCTGAATATTATGCGATAACTATACCTGCTAATACTACGGGTAGTCCGAGATTGGTTAAAGTATATGGTCTTCCACTAAGACATGAGTATAACGAAGGTGTTTTAATTATGAGTGTCTACCAAGCATAGATAAAAATCGGATAGTGATATCCGATTTTTTTATTTTAAAATATTTTAAACTTTACAATATTTTTCGATATAATTAAAAATAAAAACAATTATAATAATGGAAAATTTAAACGAATATGATGTTGTGTACTTTTCCACAACATGGTGCAGTCCGTGCAAGGTCACGAAACCAATCATCGAAAAAGCATCTAAAGAAAATTCAATAAACACAAAAATGTTTACCGTAGATGAGGAAGAGAATGGTCAAGAAGTTGCAGTATCATTCAATGTTAAAGCAGTACCAACCATAATCTTTTTTAAGAATGGTGAAGAAGTTGAAAGAAAAATCGGAGCTATAACAGAGGCTGCTTTTTTAGAAGCTTTTAATAAAACAAGATAAATAAAAAAGGTGCTCTAAGCACCTTTTTTATTAACATCATCTTTTATTAAATGTTTCAATTTATCATAGTGTGGATTTTTTTCACTCATATGTAAATCTAAACTATCTAAAATTAATTTAACTTCTTCCAAAGAAGTTATTTTTTTACAATCTAACTTTTCCATCATTTTTTCTTATTTTTTTTATTTTTAATAACTATTATACTATCTTCTTTTTCTTTTTCCATTCTTTTTCTTTCTTCTTCTAAAGCTTCGGGATAAAAAGATAAAATTTTTCTATCGATACTATCATATTTTTTCAACAATGAGTTTTCTTTATCTTTTTTGAGTTTAGACCAATTAGGTGTAAACCAATCGGGTGGTCTTGTCGTATTTTTAGCGTAGTTAAACCAAACATCCGTAGCAAGAGATTTATCTATATCCTTTCTATTTAAAGCATCTGCTATCAAAGGATTACCTCTTGTGATGGTTCTATTAAAGATAAAAAAAAGTTTTTCTTTTTCTTCAGGATTGATATGTTCGTAGTTATCTTTATTTTGAAAGATAATTCTAACTAATTGATTAAATTCCATAAATGTTTTTTATTTATATCAAAAAAGTATATAAAAGTTTTATAAACTATGAATGTGATATTTGAGTTAATGAAGATTTTAGCTCTTCTACAATTTCTATAATTATGTTTGCGAATGGAATTTCTTTACCAAACTTTGGTACTGTTATAGTTGGTTCTAATCCCAAAATAGATATCGGCATCGATAAAAACCCATTTAAAAACTCTTGGATAAAAGTTAATAAAGATGCAATGTTTTCTAATGGCTTTAAAAACATAATAGGTAATTCACATGAAGTGTAGCCAATATCAGCACCGCTCCCTAAAAACGGATTCGGAAACATTTTAGAAATTGAGAAATCTCTACCACCGCAATCGGTTATATTGTTAGTATTATTGGGTATTTGATTTACATCTATTGGGATATTTTTATTATCATCAGTTTTATTATATGGTCTTTCGACAATATCTTGACCTATTTTATTTCCGTTTTTAATCAAATCATAAATTAAAACTTCTACAAAATCTAAATTATTACCTCTGATTTTCTTTAAAGTATTTTTCAAAGCATTTTTAGCTTTATCCCCCGTGATATTATCTACCATTTTATCGATATCACTTCTAATATTAGAACTGCTTATATCAGCAATACCTAAAATTGATAATATAGAATCTTTTCCTATGATTTCTAATAACCATTTAAACGATAAAAACTCTGATAATGCTGCGGGTATTTTAGTAGGATTTAATAATTTTTTAACCCAATCTATAATCCACTTAAATATTTTAAATATAACTTCAAATGGTATTTTTATAAAATTGAATACTGTTTGGAATAAGTTTTGTGTTTTCGTATTATCATCATTTTTGGTTTTTTTAATTTTCGTATACTCACCATTTTTCAACTCAACCCCAAACGAGAATATAGATTTCCCAAAAGCACCTTTCCCAAAATCTGCTACCGCTTGACCGTCAAGTAAGAATATAGGGGTTGGATTTTTCACACCTATTTGTGGAGCATCATAAAATAAATTAGAGTCTCTATCGGAATTTTTTTTCTTATTAGAATCATATTCGTCAAAAGTTTTTGCAAGCTTTTTCTTGGATATATTTTTTTCTTTAGCAACAAATCCTTTTTTAGAGAAATCTGTGAAATTCACGGGAAACTTCGAAATAGATTCATCTAAAAGACCTATGCTTAATAATAAATCTGACATCTTTTTAGGATTGGAAACCGTTTGTATCATCTTAATAGCCAATGGTATTATTTTAGCAATTAATGGAACTAATTTTGTAATTACCATGGGTAATGCGGTAACTCTATCAATCAAACCATACCATTCTTTACCTTTATTACTATCCGAGTTAATATTTCTACTTTTCTTTAAATTTTTATTTATAGATGCGTTATCTTTGTTATCTTTTTTAATAGCTTCTACTAAATAGAAAACTTTCCATTTATTTCTATCTACAAATCTTGGGTCTAAACCGTGATATATGATACCTTCTTTTAAAGAATTGTTTTCATTAATATCGGGTGTCGAATGTAATGTAGACTCAGGTTCTTCCAAATTCAGTTTTTCGGGTATGGTATTATTAGTAGCATAAATTGTACCCGTTGATGTTTCAATAACTTTTTTATTATTAGCAGAACCTTGATTATTTAGTTGTGGGATTGTATAAATTCTAAGAGGGTAATAAAAACCGTGTTTAATATTAGATGAATATGTTTTATTGTTGAAATCTTTTGGTATTTGATAATCTAATTTAAAACCATTCAATATAACGCCTTTTTTAGTAATATACTTTTCATTTTTAATAATTTTGTAAATATTATCAGCATCGCTATTAGGTTGAGTAAACTTAGTAACATTATTACCTTCTTTTTTAATGCGATTACTAATAGTTGATAATAAAGAATTTTTATCAAACCCTTGTATGATAATTGAAGAGTTACTATTTTTTATTGGTTCGGGGATAAAGTTGATATCTAAAATTGAAACAATTGTTGCTTTAAACTCAGCAGCACCCATAAATTCTTGATATGTTTCTACGAATGATGATTCTAACCATTCGTATGTAACATTATTATTAATCGTTTCATCGTTCAAATCGCCTTTATATTTTAATATACATTTATTATTTTCATAAACTATACTATCAACTTTAATAGAAGTGTTATTATTATTAGAGTTATTAATAAATTTGAAATTATATCCCGAATACTCTGTGATATATTCGGGAATTTTTATATCAAAATTGAATATTATAGTTTTTAACTCGTTGTCTATTAAGATATTATTATTAAATGATATGTTTTTAGATAACCATTTTTTATTTATATTTTTTATTTGGTATATTTCAGAATCATCTATATCTAAATTTTCAACACCCCATTTAGTATTCTTTCTTAAATAGAAATATTTTTCGTCTATGAAAATTGATTCATCTACATATCTTGTACCGTGTGAAAATTTATTTGATATCAAAGGTGAAGCGTTAGTACCACTCGATACTGTTTGTTGCGGATAATCTATTTTTATATCAAAATCTCTAACATCATTGTTAGTTTTTAAGAAATGTAAATTTCCATTTTTTATAATTAAAATTATTTCTCCGTTATTATCGGGAAAAAAATTATCTGTAATATTATTCTTACCCGTGGATAATAATGCTTGGTTAACAACTTTAATTAATCTCAATTCATAATCATTCTCGACATCTATTTTAAAAGGTACATATTCTTTTTCAACTTTTAAAACTTTACCTGTAGATTTTTGAATTATGTTATATTCAAAAACTTCTTCCCATTCTAACGGTAAGAAGAATCTTTTTATTTTATCGGGAATATACTCGTTTGTTATATCATTAGAGTAATGCGTTTTTGCATCTCTTTCAAAGGGTTTAATATCATTACGAGGATTTAAGTTTAATGATTCAACAACAGTTTTATTTGAATATGGTCTTATTCTAAAATCATCTATTTCAATTTGCCTATTATCGTAAAAATTACTAAAGGAATAAACTTTTTCCGTTCTTAATTGGTTATCGAATGCCAATGGTACTTCCACGTTATAAAAAGAACCATTATAATTTACACCAAATTTAGGAATATCGATATAAGGTTCTTTCGACTTACCATTAAAATCTACTAAGTTTTGAGATGTTGATTTTTGATTCGGATAATATTTCATTCTAAATTGTGACCCTCTACTATTTGCTACCCATTCGTTTAATACTGCGGGACTATTTATACCTTTTGATAAATCATTATCATCTATATAATTATTACCTTTTATATTTTTACCATCAATAACATCTTTTAGAGATTCTATTAAATCATCTAAAACTTTAGTAGATTCTATTCTTTCTTTATTTAAAGAATCTATTTCGTTTTTCTTTAATTCTTCATCCTTTATTTTCTCGGCTTCTTTCAAACGACTATTGATACCTTTCAACATTTCTTCCTTCTCACTTTGTATTGATTCTAATTGTTTATATTGTCTGTTTCTCAACTCAGTAACACCTTCTTCCAAAATATCCGATAATTGTTTAAATGGAGCTCCGATGACAACATTATTACCATTTCTATCTTGTATGTTTTTTGAAAACCATTTATTAGAATCTTTAACCCATTTAGGAGGTTCTACATCATTACCTTCTTCATCAAAATAACCAATATAATATGCAGGTAAATCCGTATCACCATTACTTTTGTTTTTTGGTGAAGCTGAAACAGATTTTTTCAACGGGTTTTTATCCGACATAGATTTATCCATTTCTTTTTCTGCCAATTCCGCTGACTCTAACATTTTTTTAAGAGCATGTGTTATAGTTTCTGTGTAGCCAAAACTATCATCCCAATGCGCAGGATTTCTACTTTTAACACCTATTTCCTTACCTAAAACTTTTATATAAGTTCCCAAGTTTCTACTAACTATATCTTCGGATACTCCCAAAAGTTCTAAAAATATTTTCAAAAACTCCATTAAAGGTTTATGTGATTCCATCATAGAAGATATTATAGTTTTCTCCAATGGTTTAAACCCAATGTTCTTCGGGATATATTGTTCCGTCAAAAAGCTTCTTAGAGCATCGGGGTTATTCTTCTCTAAATTATTCACATTTGAAATTGTTTCTGATATTAAACTATTTGATAAAACACTGTCTATCACTGGTTTTAATATAGGGTTCATTATCTGCTCGGTTATACCTAAATCACCTTCTATTAATTGTTTAATACCAATTGCGGAATTTATTTTAAAATCAGAATCCAAAAAATTAGGGTTGTCTATTACAGGTACTAATAACGGGTGTCCATTAGAAGGGCTATTAGCAGAATAAAAAAACCTACCATCAAACTTTAAATCGGGCATTATAATTTAACATTTTAGTTTATATATTAGTTTGAGTAGTGTTTCTAATTATTTTTTATCAACGTTACCTTTTTTTGTGAAAACACCTTTACCGCCACCATCTAAATTTTGAACTTTAATGTTGAAGAAATTCACATCACTGTTCATCATTCTAACTTTTTCTGAGAAATGAGCATTCTCTCCGATATTCCCGCTTCTGAAAACACCACTTTCCATAACACCATCAAAATACCCATCCGAAAAATAACATTCGTTGAGAACTGTTCCTTTTATAATAGTAGATTCTAATAATTTAGAATCATCAACAATACCGCTTTCTATGAGAGTTTGATTCAAAATAGTTGATTTTAAATTACAATCGAAAAAACCACAGTTTAAATAATCACCACCCTCTACGTTACAACTAATAAAAACAACATTTTTTAAGAAGCCTTTACAAACTAAATCAGCTTTTACTATTTCTATTTTTCTATTTTCGCTATCAAAATTAATTTTACAATTTTCTAAGTTTTTTATACTCGATAATATATCATATAAATGTTCGTATATAGTTGGATAATAAGATTTTACAACTTCTACTTGTGGGGTTTTATCAACTTCTAAAACAACACTTGGGTATTTAGATATAAAACTTTCTAAATTCGAAAGAGATTTATATTCTTGTATATTTTTTTCCAAATATCTTCTTAACATTTTAGATTCTTCGGGTGTTATTGGTTTTTTAACAGAGTCGTATGACAATTTAATAAAATAATCAAAAAGTGTTAAAATTTCACTATTCTTCCACTCATAATCTGTGCCACCAACATATCTATATTCCAATCTACCTTGATTTAAACACGTGAAATTAATACCATAATACTTATTAATACTCGAATGTAAAAACAATGAAGATGTTAGAATAGAAGATGACGCTGTTGAAAAATCATAATCTTTATATAGTATTATATTTTTGATAGACTTACAATAAATATTATTTTCTCTTTCGGGAAACAATGAATATATATAGCTTTCATCTACAGACAAAATTGTTTTTATAGGATTGATATGCTCAATGTCTAAAATATTTTTATCAAATGATATGTTTATGTGTAATCCCGTTCTTTCTGTTGTATAGCCAACCTCTTGGATAATTCTTAAAACTTTAACCAACATTATTCGAGCCTCACTATATTCCATTGGATGCGTTATCAACTCTACACAGTTGATGCCCCCGCTGAAATCGGGTTCTAATTTCCAATTATTATCATCAACCTTAAATTCTGAATGATATTCCTTAAACCCCCACACCTTTTTATCTAATTTTCTATTAAAAACTTCGATAGTATTGCCATATGTTAGTTTCGAATAAAATTCAAATTCCAATCCTATTTTAGCATTTTTTAATATATCATATTCATTTAAAAAAGAGTCTGTGAAATACTTCATCAAATATTTTATTTTTGATATATATATTAAAATCTCAATATTCAAATGTGTAAAAATAACAAATTTATAGAAAATGGTAAAAAAATACACGGTGATGTGTATAGTTATGTATATGATATATTTAAAACAGTTGATACGAAATTTAAAATTTTCTGTATGCGATGTGATGGTTTTTTTGAACAAACGCCATACCACCATATAAATAGAAAACAAGGTTGTCCAACTTGTAATGGAAATAATCGTTATGATACGAAAACATTTGTGGAAATGTGTGAAAAGGTACACGGTAACGCTTATGATTATAGTGATGTGAAATATGTTAATTCGAAAACTAAAATTAAAATAATATGTAAAAAATGTGAGAAAACATTCGAACAAACTCCTAATAATCATTTAAGTGGTAGAAAATGTTTTAATTGTTATGGAAGTAAAAAATATAACAATGATATGTTCGTCGAAAAAGCGAGCATTGTGCATGATAATAGATATGATTATTCCAATGTTATACTCAACGGTGTTAAAAACAAAGTGGAAATAATATGTAAAAAATGCAATTTTATTTTTGAACAAACAGTTGATTCTCATTTAAATGGTCACGGATGTCCGAAATGTGTTATTAGTAAAGGTGAGTATATCATATTTAAATATTTAAGGGATAATGAAATATATTTCAAATATCAACATAGATTTGAGAAATGTATTAATAAGAAAAAATTAGTATTTGATTTTTTTCTACCCGATAATAACATGTGTATAGAATATGATGGTATTCAACATGAGAAACCTATTCTTTTTTTCGGGAAAAACAAATTTGAGTATTATAAAAATAACGATAGAATAAAAAACGATTTTTGCTTAGAAAATAAAATTTTCTTACTTAGGATTACATATCAAGATAAAATAGAATCTAAATTATCTGAATATTTCTAAAAAAAATTTTTTTGTTAAAAAAAATATATTATATTTGTGAAAATGTTTACATACATATTATGAAATATAAGCCCGAAAATAATTGGAATCCTGATAAAGGTTTAGAAACATTTAAAACGAATCGCAATATAACGAGAGAAAAGAAAATATTTTTAATGAAAATTAAAAAGAAATCCACAAAAACCTTTAAAACTGTGTTATCTTTTCTTTCAGATTATGAAATAGATAAATTTAGATATTCATATCATCATTTTGAAAATATTATAAAATCATCAAATATTGATGAGATTGTCGATATATTGGAAAATAAACATATCTTGTTGGATAATAAAGGAAAGATTATAAAAAGAAAAATAATTATAAATAATCTACTAACATAATAATTTTTGCACATGTGATAGGATTCCAACCTATGACTTCGCTTTTGGAGAACGAGATGTTAGCACTACAACACACATGTATTTGTTGTGCGATAGACAGGAATTGAACCTGTGACACTTCGATTTTCAGTCGAATGCTCTACCTACTGAGCTACTATCGCTTTTTAAATATTTTTGTTTTCGGAGAAGGACTCGAACCTTCAACTACAGAGCCAAAATCTGTTATTATGCCAATTTAACTATCCGAAAATAAAAAAACCGATTTAAATTTACCACCTAAGTGACGCATTTAAATCGGTTTTTGATTTTTTAACATAAATCAATATGATTCAAACATCACCTTTGAAGGCGTTGAAATTGAAACCATTGTTGAAATATGTTATTTAAATTTTTCATAAACTATATATAAATATATTAATGTTACCTTTATATAACAAAATTATATAAAGTTTTTAATTTATTCAAATTTTTATAATATTTTTTTTTAAAAAAAGAAAATAAACGAAAATATGGTTTTTGTTTTAATATATATACCTAAAACAACCAAAATTTTATGGATAAAAAATCGGTTCGTGCTTTAAGACAATCAATTTTTTCTAAATTTACTGAGATTGAGGAAAAAATGAATAATAACACAGTAAATACTGATGTTGTGAATATAACACAAAATATTTTAAAAGAAGATATGAAATATTTCGATAAACCAAAAACAATAAATATTTTATATTTTGATGATGAAACTCAGAATTTAAAAAAAATACAAAAAATGTTGAAGAGTGATTATAATATTTTTTTAGCACATAATATAGATATTGCGTTGGATATACTGAAAAAAGAAAGTATAGATATTATAATGCTTGAACATAAAAAAAACACAGATGTTTCTATAAATTTTTTATCCAATATTAAAAAAGAGAATAATTTAAATAAAAAACCTTTGTTTATGGTATTATCAAACAAAGTAGAAAAAACAACATGTGATATTTCTAACGAAACCAACGCAATAAAATATATAGTCGGCTCTGTTGATTTTAAGGGTGTTAAACAAAAAATTCAAGAAATCTATAATTATAGATTAAATAAAGCTTAAAAAAATACAAAATTATGACTAAAATAGAGACAAGTACTAACGGAACGATTACGATTACTGATATAGAAACTAATAATATGTTTATAATATTGGGTACTGATTGTGAAATCAGAGTATATGATGATATCAATATGTATAATATGATAGGTGAGAAAAAAAGAACTGTTACGATTTATAATAAATATAACAGACATATGGTAGCAACCGTTAATTCTAAAACATTATCGACAGATTCCACGGGATATGATTCCGATATGGATGTTTATGCACAAAACCTATTAACTATTTTATACTAATTGTTTGGTAGAAATAAAAGTTAAATTATAAATAATGAAATATATAAAACTTTTCGAAGATGTATCTGATATCGTGTATCATTTTACTAAACAAGAAAGAATAAATAAGATTCTTGAAACAAATACTATATTTTTAAGTTCTGTATTAGGTACAGATAGTGACCAAAAAATAAATAATAAATATCTATACTACTTATCATTAACTTCATCTAAAAGTACCGAATTAGGGTTCGCTGCTTCTTTAAGCGATAAAGAATTGGTTAGGATAACATTCAACGGTAGATTATTGAATAGTAGATTTAAATCTAAACGTGTAGATTATTGGGGGATGCCAAAAGAGTTAGAATAAATGATGATAAATCTTCATAAATTCTATTAGATTGGTGTTAAAGAATTTCTTCGTTAACACGAGTCATAGCCTTACTCAATCGGCTATTTAAATTTACGAACATCTTATTTTTA
>JACCDZ010136597.1_pt1 | contig 18276 bp, 14 predicted proteins | sample 7449551 | NCBI WGS metagenome assembly JACCDZ01 (sample SAMN15323452, study PRJNA562643) | freshwater metagenome | isolation source: river surface water | place: USA:Blue River Watershed | collected 2017-08-18
AAGTGCTCAGCGCCGATGGTAGTGTGGGGTCTCCCCATGTGAGAGTAGGACATCGTCAGGCTCCTAAATACACAAACCCCAAGCAGAACTTCTGCTTGGGGTTTTGTGCTTAATGGGGATACGATTTGAATACGTGGTCCGGAACATTTGCCTGGGCTTTTGAAGCTGTTGTTTGTAACTTATTAGTGCTGTAGTGGCGTTCAAGTAGCTACTAGCCACACATATACAGTGGTGGCTCTCTGCGTATCGTTCGTGGTATGTCCTTTATTGGCTAAACTCTTCCATCTAGAACCTTACCACCAGACCATCAAGTCAACTGTGAATCCATAATAGATCCAGCGTGCTGTGCCAGTAGTTCGTTGATTTGACTTCGATAATCAACGACGTTGTAATCCTCGCCTAGGATAGCGACATTCGCTATTGGAGTTCTTCGGCCTAAGCCGGGCAATTAGGGAGCCGAAATGAAGACTTCAAGATTTATCGAAATACTGATCATCAATATTTTGAAAGAAATGGAAGGCGGCTGGCAGGCAAGGAGTTATTCCGTGAGACCGGCATCTCTATGCGACCTGCTACAACTAGAAGAGCAAATTCGGCGGATATGAAGGCCTCTGACGTCAAGTGCCTCAAGGTGTTCGAGAACTGGAATTTCTGACTCAAGCAGGATTACGCCGAGCTAAGCTTGCATCACAAGGTTCTCAAGGACCTAGTTGAGAAAAAGCTATAGGGCCTGCGATTCGATACGAGTTGTTAGAGTCCGTCAGAGAGGCTTATACCGACAGTTTGCCAGGAGCCAGTCGAGCGGTTGGCATCAAAAATCGCCCCGTATCGAGACGAGCCAGTGATTCCGCGGTTGCAACAAGTCAAGGAAATATAGCCTGCCCATGGCTTCAGCATGCTTTTCAAGATACTGCGTTGATGGGGCATGTATCGAATCACAAGCGCTTCCATCCCGTTTACTGCGATCGGAATGAACAAGCGACGCACAGGCAAGAAGCACCTGCCAGCACGACACCCTCAGCCCTTATCTGTTCCAGCAGCTCTCAACCAGTGCTGAGATTTGACAACGTGCCGGAGTTGATCTCGATCGTTTTCGCACAATTGGGTGGAGATCAAGGCGTCGAGCTGGAATTCAAGCCAACACAGAGCTTCTATCGCGAGCGTCTCAATAGAACCTATCGAGATGAAGTGCTCAACACGCATGTGTTCGAAATGCTGAATGTGGTTCGAGAGACCACACAAAATTGGATACGGGAGTACAACGAAGAGGGGCCCCATGACTCTCTGAAAGATCTGACTCCATGGGATTGTCTGACTAAACACCCGGAGTTCGAAAATTCTTGTTTGTGGTGCAACTAAAACAGGGAGGTTTACAAAACCGCTTTATACCTGTGTGTAGTGACTAATTCCTAATCTAGTTCGCTTGAAGAGCAAGAAGAGGCCGGGTTCTCGCTCGAGCAAAGCGGAAAAAAAGGCCTCTGCCATTTTCATGGCAGAGGCCTTTACTAGTACGGTCAGCCTGAGAAACTGAGTTACTTGTTCAGATTGACAGCAGTCGTCTTTTTGAGATTGGAGAAAACAGAGATTGCTTCAAGAATTACCAAAATGCTAGCGATCAATACGGCAATACTGAGGACTACAAGGAGCCACTGTTCGTTGGCATAGAACCTTGTCAGTTGCACCGCGCAGCCCCAAGAGGCAATGAGCATGACAAGCGCCATGGGAATCAAAGTGTACTGAGCTGGTCTGCCGAGTTTGATCAGGAAAATTGAAATAACGAGCAGTGTCAAACTTGCCAAGATCTGATTTGTTGCTCCAAACAACGGCCAAATGATGTTACCGCCGTTTCCGGTTGGACCCCCTGCCCCGAAGGCCAGCGCCAGACAACACCCTACTGCCACGAAGGTTGCAATTACGTTGCTCTCAAGTGCCTTGATGTTATAAATCGCACCCCACTCCTGAATAATATATCGCTGCAGACGAACGCCAGCGTCCATGGTGGTACTCGCAAACAGCACGACCATTGTAGCCAGAAGAGTATTCGCAAAAACCACAGGTAATCCCCAGGCATTTGCCAGCAGGTTGCCACCGCCAGTGATGAACGCAGACGCACCCCCTTTATTGAACTGATCATAGAGAACGTGCCACTGCTCTGGAGAGGCGGCGTACATAGAACTACTCACGACAACAAGTGTTATCAGCGCAAGACTTCCCTCGCCCAAAGCGCCCAGGTAGCCTACGAAACGTGCGTCTGGCTCTTTGTTGAGTTGTTTCGACGTAGTACCGGAAGACACGATTCCATGAAATCCTGACAGTGCCCCGCATGCCACTGTTATAAACAGCAGCGGGAACATGCTTGGTGTATCTTCGCGCATCATGTCATTGAATGCCGGTGCTGTTACTTCCGGCATTGCAAAAATCACTGCGAAATAAAGCAGGATAAGGCCGACAACCAGTTGTGCGCCGTTGATGTAGTCACGTGGTTGCAGCAGCATCCATACAGGTAGCATGGATGCAATTGCCGCGTATGTGAAAAGGATCAAGATCCAAGCGGCGTCATCGCTCATTCCGAAGACGGTCTCCGGCAGAGCAAGTGGAACCTCAGATCCTACCCAGATGCTGAAGTACAGAATGGAAACGCCGATGATAGAAATCAGAAGAAGATTCACATTCCGGCGAATCAGGAATCCGATAGCCACTGCTATTGGGATCACGATCCATGAGGGAATTACTGCTGTGTCGAACTCAATCATTTCAGCCGCAATGATTGAGCCGAATACAGCGTTGACCATCAACAAAAGCAAAAAGATCACAATCATGAACAATGTTCGTGTCCTTTTGCCGACGACGTCCTCCGACAAAGCTCCGATTGATCGGCCTTTATGTCGCGCGCTCGCCCAGAGGGCGCCCATGTCGTGTACGCCGGCGAAAAATATAGACCCAAGCGTGACCCAAATTACTGCAGGTACCCATCCCCAGTATATTGCGATCGCAGGTCCTACAATTGGTGACGCACCGGCGACGGATGTAAAGTGGGCTCCCCACAGAACGAACTTGTTGGTTGGAACAAAGTCCACGCCATCATTGACTTCGTGCGCTGGCGTCACAAAGTTTGGGTCAAGTCTGAAGATCTTCTCCGCGATGAATCGCGAATAAACAAACCAGCCGAATGTAAAGCCGGCAAGACCCAGTAGGACTATCATTACCGAGGACATAGATCACTCTCCAGAGGATTTTATTGTGAAAAAACGAGTCCGCATGATAACAAGGAGCTTCGGCGAGACACAATATGAAATCCTTTGAATTACTTGATAAAACACACTTACGCGCAAGATGCCGGGAGTGTGGCTTTATGCCCGCTTTCTGTTAAGTAATGGCATTTGGAGACACGCTGTGCGTGGACGTACAATTCGCCCGAATCAATCTAGCCGAACGTTGAATATGGTGAAGATATTGAAGGAAAAATCGAAAAAACCTGTGGCTGTTCGTGTAGATGCTGTGCCTGCATTTGCCAGTCTGGTTTTAGTGCTGGCATGGTCGTGTGCCGCCTTGCTATTGATCCATGTCCTTTTGACTGTGATGCACTACAAGTTGGTCGATCTGCCTTGGTTGATAAGAGAATTGTTCGATGTAGATGAGGAAGAGAGCGTACCAACTTGGTTCTCCTCGATGATTTTGTTCATTGCAGCTTCCTATCTTGCCTACATCAGTTTCATCAAGAGGCGAGCTATGGATTCGCACGCCAGCTCATGGTTCTTTCTTTCATGTGGATTCCTGTTCCTGTCGATTGATGAAGTTGCGGGGTTTCATGAGGCCATCAATAGCGTAATGGACGCATCTTGGGCTATACCCGGTGCGTTTCTTGCGCTGCTATTGCTACTGGGGTTTGCGAGACTTCTGAAATCTCTACCTGGCCGGATTGGTAGAGGTTTTGTGGCCGCCGGGGCGATCTATGTCGGTGGTGCCATAGGAGTTGAGCTGGCGACGGAGCCATTTCTGTATAACGACGAGTTGGATACGCTAGCATACAACTTATGGACTGTGGTTGAAGAGGGCATGGAAATGGGAGGGGTTATACTTTTTCTTCATGTGTTGAATCGGTATGCAGGTCAGTTTCTCAAGCCAGAAGTTCATCTTTGAAAATTGCACCTTGACATTAGCTGTATTGCCCGCAGGTTCCCTTCGTTGTATGTTCGAAAAACTAGTCTAGAACTAGCATTTCTTGTTTTGATTTAGACTTTGGCTGGAAAATAACGACAACAAGAACGATACGCCTCCTACCGGATGCTGATGGTCCGGGAGTATATAAAACAATGAATCATCAATTGCTTGAACTGGCTCAATGGATTGAGAGCCTGCCGTGGAGCACTGGCCTTCACGAATCCTACTACATGTACAACTGGATTGAATCCACGCATGTACTTTCTCTCTCGCTGTTTCTCGGCATGCTCTTTTTCATTGATTTCCGAATGCTTGGATTGGCCCTTACGACCGTGCCGGCTACCAAGATTGCCGAGCGGTTGCACACACCAATGATGATTGGGTTTGCAGTCATGATTGTTACCGGGCTGCTTCTTTATTTCGCAGTTCCGGTTCGCGTTACTCAAAGCATATGGTTCCGAATTAAATTCTTGCTGCTCGTGCTGGCTGGTATAAACGCCTGGTACTTCAACAGGAAGATGAGGGAATCTGCTGGTTCCTGGGAAAACCAGGAGCGAGCTCCCCGACCACTAAGGGTATCTGTGACGCTTTCCTTGAGCCTCTGGGCGGGAGTCATCACAACCGGGCGATTGATCGCGTATGACTGGTATGACTGTTATCGGGTGCAATCCGATTTAGTTGCCTGGGCAGCAGGATGCATGGCCGACTAGTCGTTAGTGCCGCGGGGCTGGAGGAGACAATATGGAATTGTTGGGATTTTTTGAATGGATGGAAACATCACTTCTTGGAACCATTGGCAAGACTTATGGGGGAGTCTATGCGATTGCGCAGTCACTACATCTCATGTCGCTTGTGGTGCTTGGCGGAGCTGTGATTGTTTCTGACTTGAGGTTACTGAACCTTCTATTGAAAGATGTTTCTTCGGAAGTAGTACTTGAGCAAGCGCACCGCTGGTTCAAGGCGGCACTTTTTTCAGTGATCGCGACAGGTGTGTTCATGGCGGCAGCGGTAGCGCTGCGCTTGTACTACAACCAGTTTTTTTGGGCCAAGATGATTTCCCTACTTGCTGGTGTGCTGTTTGTGTTCATGATTAAGCGTCCTTTGCTGACCTCGGCGCCGCATGCTCAGATTAGTCCACTCGCAGTGAAGTTGGTCGCATTAGCATCCCTTGCGATATGGTTTAGCGTAGCCGCGACAGGTCGTTGGATTGGTTTCTCGTGAACTTGGGTTGTGAGTATCCCAGGCTATCTCACTGGCTCGTGGAAGCCATTTGTCACTAAGAACATGTTGATGAGTAACGGCATGAAATTGCTAGAGAAAGTATCAATTGCTGTCAGCGCTTGCATACTCTTGGTGGCGCTAGTCTATTGGACAATACAGATACGTGGTGTGCTGGAGTTGCTTCGCTTGGCTTATGGCTGAACGCGATCCAGCTCTTATTTGAATTTGAGATTGATCTTCTTATATGCAAGGTGTCGGACATTGGCGCCGAGGTATATCGGCGCCAATAGTTCACTCTCTCGGTTAGAGGACTTCCATGAGGAAGTAGTCGTCCAGAATCAATGAGTTGACCAGTCTATCCAGCGTGGCCTGCACGGCCTCGACAAGAGAGGAGCCAGAGGAGCGGCCGAAAATCACGGTGTCAAAGGCGGTCTGGCCACCGCGCCGTAATGTCACGTGAGTTCTAATCGTGACTTCTACACTTCCATCTTTTTCAGCAACCAGTACTTCTGTCACTTCACCATCGAGAGTGAGGTTTTGGCCTTCTTCTACAAGTGTTGCCCCTCCCGCCGTGATTGCTTGGACGAGCGCGTTGCTGACTATGTCGGCAACAGGCTGATCTGCCATTGATTCCCCTGCCAAGATTCGTCCGTCAGGGATAGAGCGCCCATCTGTGAACTTAGCGATTTTCAGCGGGCCCTTAGTGGCCTTGCTGAAGTCCACCTGTGGATTTTGCTTGTACTCGTATCCGATTGAAACTTCTGCAGCGAAAAGGTTTGTAGAGGCGAGCACGATCAGCAAACTTGTGAGAGTACCGATCACGGACATGGCTTTCATGGTTGCTACTCCAAAAATCTGAGGTTTTTCCAGTGGTGCTGGGTCTGAAGAGTCTTGTACTAATGCCCAAAATGAACAAGCCACCAGTAGCTTATGCTGACCGGTGGCTCGTTAACCCAAGCTTAACTAACCAAGCAATTAAAGCTCGCTGGCAGGCCAGGGCGCGCCTTGGTGGCCGCGTGCTTGCTCTTTCAGGCCTTGATAGACGAACTTCTGTACGCGCTTGCCTTCATAGGTCTCGGTTGTATAGATGTTGCCTTGGTTGTCTGTCGCGAGGCTGTGCGGAGCATAGAACTGTCCTGGGCCGCGACCGCCGTGACCGAAGCTGGTCAGAACTTCCAGAGTTTCACGCTCGATGATGTAGACCTTGAAGTTTTGGCCATCAGCGAGGTAAAGGTACTTTTGCTCCGGATCTTTGGAGAAGTCGATATCCCACGTAGACCCCTGGTTCAAAGTCTGCGGAGCTACCTGAGCTTCCTTGACGAAAGTGCCGTCCTTGCGGAAGACCTGAATGCGGTCAGAACCACGGTCGCACACATACAGCAGGCCGTCGTTTGACGGAATTGCGCAGTGAACAGGGCCACGGAACTGCTGCGGCAGCGGTGCGCCCGGTGTGTAGTCTACGCGATCGTCCACAGGACGATTGCCATAAGCACCCCAGTAGCGCTTGAACGCACCAGTATTCAGATCGAGAACAGCAACTCGCTTGTTGCGGTAACCGTCCGCGAGGAACACTTCGTTTGCTTCTGCGTCAATTGCCACTTCAGCCACTTGGGCAAAGTGCGTGGTGCTGTTGCTGTCGGTGTCATTGCCAGGCTCACCGTATTGGGCAACGAATTGTCCGTCGCCGGTGAAAACGAGCACGTGTGAGTCGCCGCCGCCATTGCCACCAATCCATACGTTGCCGTTAGGAGCTACGTCGATACCGTGGTTGGACGCTGGCCAAGTGAAACCCTCGCCCGGGCCGCCCCATGCGTTGACAACATTACCTTCCGGATCAAATTCGATGATGGGTGGTGCCGGGGTGCAGCACTCGCTGACACCAAGCTTCAGGCCGATTTCAGTGGCCCCACCAAACATGGAGTCTTGATCTCGGTGAACAATGAAGACGTGGTCACGAGCGTCAACGTCAACACCAATTGTGCGACCGAGAATCCACTGATTGGGGAGTGGTTTCGGCCAGAATGGATCCACTTCGAACGCGGGAGCCATGATCATGGAGCTTGCTGCTTCTGCCGGCTCCTGCAGCTGAGATTGGCTAACGCCGATCGCTGCAAGCGCAACTGCGAAAGTGGCTCCTGCCGCATATTTGATATGTCTTGTCATTCTTCTTCCTCCGGGGTAAGTCTCTACTGAGGCTTTGTTTTTTTTAGCCCGGTGGGCAGTATACTCACTTATTGCCGGACAGTATACTCGGAAAAAATTTTTCGCCGACGGCCTCAAGCTCGGCAATCATTGTGTTGAAACTTTCCTTCTTGCGATTCTTTTATCTAATAATTACAAGGGCTTGAAAATGTCTTGGGTCAATAACCTGAAAGCTGTATTTGCTTTCCTTCTGTCCTGTTCGCTGGTGGCTGTGGTGCTGGGTGTGACGTCAAGCCGACCGGCGTTGGCTGACGACGTTCCTCTGCGGGTTGCAGTTCAAGCCTTCATCAAGCCAGAAGGCTCGGAGCTTTCCGTGCTGATGCGCGTACCGATGGACGCCCTGGGTGAAATCGATTTTCCCACCCGGGGGATTCCAGGCTCACTCATTTTTTCCGAAGCTGACAACGCTCTTGAGACAGCCGCGTACACTTACATCATCGGATCTGTGCAGTTGTTCGAAGAGAACAACCTGCTGACCGACTACACGCTTAGGAAAGTGAGGGTGTCGCTTCCCTCCGACAGATCCTTCAACTCCTATGACCTTGCTTTGGAAAACATCAATCGGCCGAAGTTGGATGACAGTCTGGATCTTTACTGGCGTCAGGGAATGCTTGACCTGCTCGTGACTTACAAAATCGAGTCCGAATCATCTCGATTTTCAATAGATCCCCGTCTCGCCGGGCTGGGCGTCGAAACGAACACAGTATTTCGCTATGTTCTGCCTGATGGCGATGAGCGAGCCTTCAGCTTTATAGGCAATCCGGGACTTGTTTACCTGGATCCCAGTTGGTTTCAAGCCTCCTGGCGATTCGTCGTGCTTGGTTTCGAGCACATCCTGGAAGGTACCGATCATTTGCTGTTCTTGCTTTGTCTTGTGATTCCATTGCGCAGCATTCGCTCACTGGTGCCAGTGATCACGTCGTTCACGATAGCGCATTCCATCACGCTCATTGGCTCCGTTATGGGCGTTGTTCCTTCCGTGCTCTGGTTTCCGCCGTTGATCGAGACTCTCATTGCATTGTCGATCGTTTACATGGCGTTCGAGAACATCATTGGTTTCGATCAGCGGACGCGCTGGCTGGTCACCTTCGGGTTCGGTCTGGTTCACGGCTTTGGCTTCTCATTCCTGCTGACTGAAAGTCTGCAGTTTGCAGGGGGCTATCTGGTCACTGCACTGCTTTCGTTCAACGTTGGTGTCGAACTTGGGCAACTACTGGTTCTCTGTATCGTCGTTCCCATGCTTGCGGTGCTTTTCAGGAAGCTGCCGTCAGAGCAGGTTGGCATCATTCTGCTCTCTGCGCTGGTGGCTCACAGTGCATGGCATTGGATGGTCGAGCGTTTCAACGCCTTGATGCAATACGATATTCGCTGGCCTGCGTTGAATGCCGATTTCTACGTCGGACTTGCGCAATGGGGCTTGCTGTTTGTCGTGGCGGGGGGGGTGTTATGGGTCATGAACGGGTTGTTTCAGAAGCTGGGTATTGATGAGGCCCCAGCCACAGAACGTGAAAAGAAAGTCACCGCCTGAGTGCCGCGCGCCGTTGTGCCAACCAACCAGCGCTTCAGAGGTGCTGGAGGAAAGCAACGTCGTAAATCAGGGGCTGCTTGAGTAACGGCGCAGCACGCGCTGCGACTCATCTGCGCCATATATAATGCCGCGGTCGTCTGCGGTTATTCCCTCCGCTCCGCTGCTGCCGTCGATAGTGGCTGAGTTCGTATCTGGGATGAATGCTGAGACGAACCCCGAGATTGCGCTCCCGACCCTTATGCCCCGGTACCACCCTGAATTGCGTCCGGGGCCGGAATTCGACTCCGAGTCAGCGACATAGAGAGTATCCATTGCGTCGATGTATAGTCCGCTTGGGCGACCGAACTGCGTCCATGTGTCCAGCCAGTTGCCGTCCTGGTCAAAGATCTGAATCCGGTTGTTGCCTCTGTCCGCAACGAACAGGCGTCCTCTGGAGTCCATGGCAAGATCGTGCGGCACATCAAACTGGCCGGGACCTGTGCCTTTTCCACCCCATTCCATCTGGTACTCACCCGCGCTGTTGAATTTGACTATCCGGTTGTTGCCGTCGGATGTATGGCCGTCTGCCACAAAGATGTCGCCGTTTGAGGCGACAAGTACATCGTTGGGTTGGTCAAAGACGCCATTGCCCCTCCCGGCAATTCCCGGGAGTCCAAGGCTCAGCAACAATTCTCCGTCAGCACTGAACTTGTGTACCTGATGTCCTTTATTCCGTGCAGGGTCGCCTTTACCGTCTGCAATCCACACATTACCTTCTGTGTCGACAAAAATGCCGTGAGGCCAGACCAGCAAACCTGCGCCGAAACTCTTCACCACACGTCCATTGCCGTCAATCAGCAATACTGGGTCAAGGTCTGGAGTGTCGAGGCAATTCTCGTTGCCCCCGCAGCGCTCTGCGACCCAGATTTCGCCCTCCCCCGCGTGATAGACGGCACTGGTGGCTCCCCAGATTCTGCCGTCTGGCAGTTCGGCCCAGATTCCTGGGGTGAGCTGGAAGGGGTTGGGGATGACGTTGGGGTTCTCCAATTGCGCCAGCCCCTGGCGTGCAAACAACAAACAAGCCAAAGCTGTGCCTGCTATAAATGATTTGAGTATCGGTCTCATCGGAAATGTCCAAGTCTCACTGTTGAAAGCACTGGCGCCATGAGGACGGTTAAATGACAATCCTGGCGCTGAAGGATCGGCCGCGAATTATCAGCGGTTCGTCGATTATGCAGAATCGGTCAGGGCTGGTGAAGTAGACTGCCGCCCACGTTTTGCTGGTCTTTTGACCCGTATTACGTCTCTGAATTCCGAATGCGCTGGTCATTTATACATGGTGCTTGAGGAATCACCGGTTCAACTGGCGGTCTTGTGCCGATCGAACCGAACTTAGTTAAATGGTTTTTTGGGGGGAGCAATGAAGTATTTCGGAACGTTATTGATGTCATTGGCGCTGTTGTGTGTCCAGCCCGCTCTGGCAGCACCCGAGCGGGCAGGGGATTTTGCCCTGCTCGACCATACAGGCGAGTTCCACCAGTTCAGTCGTTATGGATATGCTGAGGCGCTGGTCATCTACTCGCATTCGATTGCCTGCGAGGCAAGTCAATCCGGCTTGTCAGCGCTCAGTGGGCTGAAATTCGAGCTGGCCGACGCGAATGTCGCTTTTTTCCTGATGGATTCGTCTGGAGATGATTTGAATTCAGTTCGAGCCTACGCGGAGCAGAACGCCATAGATCTGCCAATCCTCATGGATAACAGTCAGCTGGTTGCCAAGACATTGAAGGTATCCAAGGCTGGTGAGGTTCTGGTGCTCGATCCGCAGACGCTGTCGGTGATTTATCGCGGCAATGTCGGTGAATCTCTTTCCCGCCAGGTTCAGGTCGCCACTTCCAACACCGCCACGGACACCCTGGTTGAAGAGGCGTCTGGATGTGCGCTGGATATGGGTGCTGTGACCGTAGCCGCCGCTGACGTGCCGGACTATGCGACAGAGGTGGCACCTGTGATCATCGAAAACTGTGCTAATTGCCACAGAGAAGGTGGAATCGGGCCATTCGCCATGGACAGTCATCTCATGCTGCAGGGGTGGTCGCCCATGATTCGCGAGGTGCTGTTGACCAAGCGCATGCCTCCGATGCAGGTGGATGCCTCCATCGGGCACTTCAACAATGCTGCCTATATCTCTGATGAATCCCTACAGACCCTTGTGAACTGGATCGATGCCGGAGCGCCGCGCGGGATTTTCCAGGAAGACCCGCTGAGCAATCTGAGTTATCCGGATGTGAAGTCCTGGCAGCTTGGGGAACCTGACTTCATCGTTCAGTCTCCGAGGCAGGAAATTCCTGCGACGGGAGTGCTCGAATATATCAACGTTGACGTCCCGCTCTCTTTCACGGAAGACAAATGGGTGAGAGCTGTCCAGTTCATTCCCGGTGATGAAACAGTGTTGCACCACCTGTTGACCTATGTGACAGCGCCCAATGAAGCCTTCGATGGTGGCGAGTCCAACCCGACCTCGACAGTGGCAAGCCGATTCCTCGAGGGTTACGCCCCTGGCAAGGTGGAAGCCATGGTGTTCCCGGAAGATACCGGTGTGCTGATTCCAGCGGGCCACAAGCTTTCCATGCAGTTCCACTTCACGACCAATGGTCGTGCAACGTCAGATCAGACAACGCTGGGAATGTATTTCTACGATGAACCACCGGCGCACGAGAACCTGACACGAACCGTGGCGGGCTTTTTCGTCATCCCTCCACATGCATCAAATCATGAAGTCCGCGGGAGCTATGTATTCAAGGAACCTGTCGTCGTTAATGGCTTGCGAGCTCACATGCATTTCCGTGGCAAGGACATGCGCTTCTCCGTCGAGTACCCGGACGGGACTCGGGAAGAGCTGCTGAATGTACCGAACTACAGCTACGCCTGGCAGCCTACATATCAGCTGTCCGAGCACAAATATCTGCCGGCAGGCACCCGAGTCCACGTTACCGGAGCCTTCGACAACTCCAGTTTCAATCCTGCAAATCCGGATCCCGATGCGGAAGTGCGATTCGGACTGCAGAGCTGGGAGGAAATGTTCATGGGTTATTGGACCTATTACGAAGCCAAGGAGTGATGAGAAGGGTATGTTGGTGATTGAATGTGAGCGTTACAAACAATCACAATGTCTTTCGCCTCTGTAACCGGCCACCTTTGCGTGCTGACTTATAATTGTGCAATCGCTCGTCTGAGAGCTCGAGAGTGTGTTTGCGCATGAAGGTGGCTCGTTACATCCTTGTCTATTGCCTGATGCTGGTATCGGCAGGAGCAATATCTTCAACTGATCGACAGGTAGGAGATTTTGCACTGCTGGATCAGCACGGCGCATTTCATCAGTTGTCGCGATACTCCCTCAGCAAGGCCGTCGTCATCTACTCCTACGCCACGCAAAGCGAGGGCGCTGCTCCTGCCTTGGAGAAACTCGAGATACTCCGTGATCGGTATCGGGATCGAGGTGTCGATTTCCTGTTGATTGACCCTGCAGCGGAGGATCGGCGCTCCGTCGTAAGTGAGGTGCTTGGCAGCGAGCCGGGCGGCTTCCCTGTGCTCCTTGATTCAGCGCAATTGGTTTCAAAGTCTCTTGGCATAAGGTCTTACGGCGAGGTGCTTGTCATTGATCCCGCCAGCATGACGCTCATTTATCGCGGCGCGATTGACAGTCGAGCCGGAGAGACGGGCGGCGCGGCAAACGCGCTGGATTCACGAAACTACCTTGACGAAGTTCTGTCGGTCATCAGCCTTGGCGGTGAGCCAATAGGCGATACGTCCTGGGAGCACGGCGAGCAAGTGCAGTATCTGGTTGATACCAGCGAAGACTTTAGTGAGGTTTCATATGCACGTCAGGTGGTGCCGGTGCTCGAGCGTCGATGCGTTGGGTGTCACCGCGATGGCGGAGTTGCGCCCTGGGCCATGGACAGTCACAAGATGGTTCAGGGCTGGGCGCCGATGATTCGCGAAACCTTGATGACCAGGAGGATGCCGCCAGGTCAGATTGACGATTATTTTCTGGATCGTTTCGAAGACGTTCACTTCATCACGGATGAGGAGAAGGCAATCCTTGTGTCGTGGATCGATCAGGGGGCTGCCTTTGATGGAGATTCGGACCCCCTGACAAGCTTGCCCGCACTGGAATCGGAGTGGGCTCTGGGCGAGCCTGATTTGGTTGTGGAATTTCCTCCTCAGGAAATCCCGGCATCGGGCGTGTTGGGGTACAAGTTTGTTCCTGTTGAAATCGGTCTGGACAGAGACCGCTGGGTCAGAGCCTATGAATTCGACATAGGCGACAAGAGTGTGTTGCACCATGTGGTTGCCTATACTCAGGATACGCGGCAACAGCGGCAGAATCAGAGTGGTGGAGGCAGTCGAACCAACTTCGGGGGGTATGCTCCGGGGCGAGAATATGTCACGTTCGACAAGGACACAGGAATTCTGCTCGAAGAGGATATGCGTTTTGTGGTGCAGTTCCATTACACCACCGTCGGCAAGCCTGTGACCGACGTTACCCGCCTCGGTTTGTACTTCCACGACTCGCCTCCTGCTTTGCCATTGACGAGAACTGCCGTCATGGATGGCGAATTCGTGATACCTCCGGGGGCGCCCGATCATGTGGTGGTTGCGCGGGCGGAAATCGTCTCTGACTCTTATCTCTACAACATTGCCCCGCATATGCACTATCGTGGCAAGCGCGTGAAATATCGTGCAGAGTATCCGGATGGAACCAGTGAAGAGCTCTTGTCGGTACCTAACTTCCAGCACAATTGGCAAATGATCTACAAACTTCGCGAGCCGAAGCTTCTCCCTGCAGGGACGGTCATCGTCGCCGAGGGTGCGTTCGACAATTCCGCCTTGAATCCTCTCAATCCTGATCCCACGCAGGAGGTCAGGTGGGGAGATCAGGTTTGGGACGAGATGTTCATCGCCTGGATGAGGCTCAGTGAGGCGCCGTGAGCTATTGCTCGCCGCCTCTTCTGATGGTCAATCCCTTGCCGCCTGTGTTCAGCCTCGCCTCAGAGCAGGCCGACTTCTGAAATTTTTGCTCACTTCTACGGATGCTTGCTTATGGAATTGAGGCCGTTGCTGAATATTCTCGCCGACGGAGCGTTTCACTCAGGTGAGCAGATTGGTCGAGAGCTCTCCATCAGCAGAACAGCAGTATGGAAGCAAGTCGACAAACTGCGAAGAGTTGGTGTCGATATCCACTCAGTGACAGGCAAGGGCTATCGGCTGCCGGCAGCGATCTGTCTGCTGGACGCCGAGCAGATTCTTTCTCATCTTGGCGGGGAGGCCGATCGCTGGAAATCGGACTTGCATGTCACTTTCTCGACTCTCTCCACAAACAAGGACGCACTTGCCGCTGCGCAAAATGGTCGATCGTCTGCAATTTTTGTCGCTGAGCACCAAGAGAGAGGGCGGGGGCGTCGGGGGCGGACGTGGGTGAGCCCCGCAGGATCGAATATTTATTTTTCCATGCTCATCACCTTCGCCAAGGGGGTTGCGGAACTCGAGGGGCTGAGTCTCGCTGTGGCTGTCATTGTCGTTGACGCATTGAACGCAAGTGGTTATCACGGTTTTCGGCTCAAGTGGCCGAACGACATTCTGAGAGACTCACGAAAAGTGGCAGGAATTCTGCTGGAGGTGACAGGTGATGTTGCCGGTCCCTGCAAGGTGGTTATCGGTATCGGGATCAATGTCCGGGTGTCTGGCGCCCTCAAGTCTCAGGTGGATCAACCTGTGGCTGGTCTGGTCGAAGGCACGTCGGACGTGCCCGATCGCAATCTGATTGTGGCGAATCTCGTTCGTGAATTGCAGCGGGGCATCGCCGAATTCGAGCGTCATGGTTTTGAGCCGTTCAGAGGGCCGTGGCAGTCGATCGATGCTTTCAGGGGGCAGTTTGTGCGTATTGGCATCAGCTCAGACTGGATCGAGGGGCGAGTCGTCGGTGTAGACAACCGGGGTGCCCTCCAATTGGAAACAGACAGCGGTGCCAAGCTTGTTTCGAGTGGTGAGCTCGCTCCGTCTGTCAGGGCCTTGTAAATGATCCTCGAAGTGGATGCCGGCAACTCCAGAGTGAAGTGGCGTGTCGTTGATCCCGCGGGCCTTCTGGTTTGCCGGGGGGCGGATGCTGAATGGCGTAAGGGTATCCTGCATGGGTGTGCCGGACTTCGCCTTGTCCGAGCGCGTGTCGGGTCGGTTCGAGCTGACGTGGCAAACCATCAGTTGACGGCGTTCATCGAACAGGAATTTTCCCTTTCCGCTGAATTCGCGGTGTCCTCCCGCGAGCTTGGCGGCGTCGTCAATGGCTATAACGCTCCCGAGAGGTTGGGGGTGGATCGCTGGCTCGCCATGCTTGCCGCTCGCAAGCGCTGGCCTGCCGACAACTTGCTGATCGTCGACTCGGGAAGCGCGGTGACGCTGGATATAGTCGGTAACGACGGTGTGCATGATGGGGGCTATATCGTCCCTGGTTTGCGTCTGCAGATGGAAAGCCTTGCCAGGGGAACTACGCTTCCTGGCTACGATAAGCCAGGGGGAGCGGCTTGGGAGCCTGGTCGAGATACCGAAGCTGCCGTCAGGCGAGGCGTTTCCAGAATGCTTTCGGCATGGATCATGGAAGAGGCGCGGACCCGACTTGGGGGCAGCGCCAGAGTGGTTGTGACTGGGGGCGATGGGCGCGGGTTGTCAGAACATTTGCATCTCGCCGGGTTTCCTAATGATTATGTTGAGGACCTTGTACTTGATGGACTGCAGATTGCATTGCCATGACGGGGGATATCGGAGCGTGGTGTCATGAGAGGGGTGGTTCTGGGCCTGCTGTTTGCGAATGTGACGTTTGCCGCTTGGGTATTTCTTCAGCTTGGTCGAAGCGAATCCCCGTTGGAGTCACCGCCATATGCCTTGTCTGCGCCGGAGTCAACGACAGCCACTATCGGGCTGCTCGTGGAAGTGCCCGCAGAGAGCCTTGTTCCCTATGCGCAAGCCCCTGGCCACGTAGACGTCTCGCTCGATCAGCCTCAGTCTCTGGTCGCCGCGGAAGCAATCCAGTCTGCGCAGTCGCTATCCTGTGTGGAATTGGGGCCTTTGGAGACACGGCAGCTGGCGGACTCGGTGATCGCCGCTGTCGCGCCTGATGTTGTGCTGGAGGTGCAGGCGCGAACGCAGCCAATGCCGTCAGTTTATCGAGTGTATCTGACACCATCTGACAATCGTGAGGCTGCATCGGTGCGTCTCGAGGAGCTTCGCGCAGCGCTGGCGGGGCAGAGTGTGGCGATTGAAACCTTTCTGATTCCAAGGGGTGAGTTGGCAAATGGAATTGCACTAGGTCTGTTTTCGGAGCAACGCAATGCCGTGAATGTGAAGGAGCAGGTTGAGGCACTTGGTTTCCCGGTGACTATAAGAGAGGAGGAGCGGCAAGACGAGCAGTTCTGGCTCGTCAGCCAACCTTTTGATTCTGAAGCGAAAATGGATATGCTCCGAAGTTCGCTTGCACAGCTGGCGCCATCAGTGACGCTGCTAGAAAAACTCTGCCAGACGATTGCACAAGATATCCATCTCCCTTAGAATGCCGCCTCTGATTGAGACGCCCACATTCCTTGATGGGAAGCCGGGCTCTTGCAGGAGGGGTTCCCGAGTGGCTAAAGGGATCAGACTGTAAATCTGACGCGCGAGCTTCGGTGGTTCGAATCCACCCCCCTCCACCAAATTCATACAGCGTTTTAATCCAGCACCATGTCTCGGCGGGTATAGTTCAGAGGTAGAACACCAGCCTTCCAAGCTGGTTACGCGGGTTCGATTCCCGCTACCCGCTCCAGTTTTCGTGAGGCTGCTGGTTTGGGAGTGCTGGGGTGGATTTGCATCAGATGAGTTTCAGAGTTAAGTCAACAGATCTTGAGAGGCGGCACATGGTTTTTCATGGGCTGCTTATGACAACCGAAGATTGGGTGTTGCTCGGGCTGTTTGTTACTAGTGTCTGGCTCGCATAGCTCAGAGGTAGAGCACTTCATTGGTAATGAAGAGGTCTCCGGTTCAAATCCGGATGTGAGCACCAGATTTGTGACTCAGTGCATTACTGCATCTGAGCACGCGGCAGGAGATTGAGGGTTCTAATAATCTGGGCAATCAGCTCTCGTGCATATAAAGGCAGTGTGTCCGCAGGGCGAACAGAAAATTTTTAGAGGCGATCAAAATGGCGAAGAGCAAGTTCGAAAGAAACAAGACGCACGTGAACGTGGGTACCATTGGTCACGTGGACCATGGCAAGACCACACTGACTGCGGCGCTGACCAAGGTTTGCGCTGAGACCTGGGGTGGTGAAGCGCGCAACTTCGATCAGATCGACAATGCGCCGGAAGAGAGAGAGCGTGGTATCACGATCAACACTTCCCACGTGGAGTACGATTCTTCCATTCGCCACTATGCACACGTTGATTGCCCTGGTCACGCTGACTATGTGAAGAACATGCTCACCGGTGCTGCACAGATGGACGGAGCGATTCTGGTGGTGTCCGCTGCCGATGGTCCGATGCCGCAGACGCGTGAGCACATTCTGCTGTCTCGTCAAGTGGGTGTTCCGTACATTGTCGTGTTCATGAACAAGGCCGACATGGTGGATGACGCCGAACTGCTGGAGCTGGTGGAGATGGAAGTGCGCGAGCTTCTGGAGACTTACGAGTTCCCGGGCGACGACACGCCGATCGTGATTGGTTCTGCGCTCAAGGCGCTGGAAGGCGACACCTCTGAGCTGGGTGCTCCGTCTGTGCGCAAGCTGGTGGAGACGCTGGATGCGTACATTCCTGATCCGGTGCGAGATGTTGAAAGGCCGTTCCTGCTGCCGATCGAAGACGTGTTCTCGATCTCTGGCCGTGGCACGGTGGTCACTGGTCGAATTGAGCGTGGCATTGTGAAAGTCGGTGACGAGATCGAGATCGTGGGCCTGAAGGCGACTACCAAGACAACTTGCACAGGCGTTGAGATGTTCCGCAAGCTGCTGGACGAAGGCCGCGCGGGCGAGAACTGCGGCGTGCTGCTGCGCGGCACGAAGCGCGAGGAAGTGGAGCGCGGTCAGGTGCTGGCGAAGCCGGGTTCGATCAACCCGCACACGAAGTTCGAGTCGGAGGTGTACGTGCTGACGAAGGAGGAGGGCGGGC
>JACCDZ011992624.1_pt1 | contig 18269 bp, 15 predicted proteins | sample 7449551 | NCBI WGS metagenome assembly JACCDZ01 (sample SAMN15323452, study PRJNA562643) | freshwater metagenome | isolation source: river surface water | place: USA:Blue River Watershed | collected 2017-08-18
AATATATTAGCTTTAAAGATAGTGCTGGCATCATTGCAACATTTTCTCCGCCATTACAACTGGTTTATAATGATGACGGTGGTGAGCATTACATAGAATATCAAGGCTTCCGCCAACTGCACATTCCAGGGCAATGCTAGACCAGAGCGACACACGAACCAACGCGTTGTGGAGAAGGACGTGATATTATCTGGGAACCTGATTTTACCATACCCAATGGCACGCAATTAACCTCTCTTGATAGCAGTGACACCAATGCGTATTTTGTCAAACAGCTGGATGTGTCACAAAACCTGATCCCACTCTCAGCAGGAGCTGAAAAAACGGCATGTATCAATGCCTTACAATCTACCATGGTATCGGCAAGTGCCTTAAGTCTGCCCAGTGTTTCAGATTGGAGTGTCCCAAATCTGGGTACAAAACCCAGTGCAGGGAATATTCCTAAAGTCATTGTGGGTGTGAAGCAATAGCTTACAATGCTTTTATTATGTCAGGCATATGCCTGACACTGTTGAGTGTTTAAGCCAAGAGTCAGAATGATATATTTTAAGTTGAGTCGTCGTGATCAATCATCCCTGAAATCAGCATCAGAAGCTGATACCTTATTTCCCTTGGTTTTGTGTGATTTCTAAACTTTGCCAATGCCACTACTATCTGTCTGGTGTTGAATATTGTATGATTGCGACATTTGTTGCAATCCTCCAGTCTAAGGCAAGTCTTTTAGTTTTATGTCATTAAGTTATCAGCACATTTATCACGCGGGCAACCTTGCCGATGTGCATAAGCATTTATGGCTGATTGCTATTGTGGATTATCTAGGGAAAAAAGAGAAACCGTTTTTCTGGTTGGATACACATGCAGGGCGTGGAGTTTATGATTTAAATAGCATAGAGGCGCAAAAGACCAAAGAGGCGATAAATGGCATTGGCAGACTACTTGGTACCATGAGCGTCAGTAATGATCCGCTGCTCATTCAATACAAGGGTTTGATTGATGGTTTAAATGAACATGGTCTTCAGTTTTATCCTGGCTCATGCCGCCTAGCGGCAAGTCTGTTAAGAGAATCTGACAGGATTTGCGCGCTGGAGTTGCATCCTCAGGAAGTTGAATACCTCAAAGTTGCTATGCGTGGATTGAAACAGGTGGCAGTAAAGCATGGTGATATGTTAAAATTATGGTCGTCATTTTTGCCGCCAAAAGAGCGTCGAGGTGGCATGTTGATAGACCCAAGTTTTGAGATTAAAGCTGAGTATGAGATTCAGGCAAAGCTCTTGATAGAAGCAACAAAAAAATGGTCAACAGGTGTTTATATGCTCTGGTATCCGCTATTGCCTCAAAGGCGGCATGAGGAGTTGAAGAATATCCTACTCAATGCGCAACTGAATATGCAGATAGATGAATGGCAATTTCAACATCCTGCTCAGGCAGTGGGTATGTACGGCTCGGGGATGGTTATCGTTAATCCGCCGTATACTGTTTACGAAAAAGTGCGTAATGCAATACGCGAGCTTGAGAGTGGTTACAATCCTAATTGAAGTGGACGAAAAGAGGCTCGCTAATTTTTAAGTCAAACCCAAGAAAACTCTGGTTCATGTCACAAAAATACGTTAGAATGCACGCGTTTTTGTCCTTTGACAAGGTCGAAAGGCAAATTCTAGAGCAACAATAACTAAATAGAATCTGGAGAAGTATTATGGTCGTAATTCGTATGGCTAGAGGTGGCGCTAAGAAACGTCCTTTTTATAGAATCGTTGTGACTGACAGCCGCGCTGCGCGTGATGGTCGTCATCTTGAGCGTGTTGGTTTCTTTAATCCCTTAGCCAAAGAACATGAAGAGAAAGTACGCGTTGATCTTGCGCGCGTTGATTACTGGGTTGGCACTGGAGCGAAAATGTCTGATCGTGTGACTTATTTAGTCAAAGAAGCACGTAAAGCAGCACTGCCACAAGCTTAATTCAGGTCTAAGCACTTAAGTGCTTAACGCTTAAAACGCCAATCTACGCTCGTCGAGATTGGCGTTTTCGTTTGGTGGGCTTAAATAATAGGGGTTGGACTATCTTTCTGCCCACAAGGGCGTATTCAATACGCCCCTACGATTGTTCAAATGAAAAATGGGCTGAAATTCTGTCAAAGCCTAAATATAGAAGGTTTTATGATGCCACAACAGACTAATGACAATATGATCGTAATCGCTAAGGTTGGAGCTCCTTACCGCTTAAAGGGTGAGCTGAAGCTTCACGTTTTAAGTGACTCAATTGAAACAGCGCTGGCTTATGGGCAATGGTTTATCAAAAAAGCAAACGATCGAACCTGGCAGCCATTGAAGGGAGAAACGGTCAGTAGAGTTGGTGATAAATTGATTATTCAATTTACAGATGCAAACGTGAAAGAAATTGCTGCTAAATACACCAATGCGTTAATTGCGGTACCTCGTTCGGTGTTAAAAGAGACAGCTGAAGATGAGTACTATTGGGTGGATCTAATTGGTATGCAAGTGATCAACCATGAAGGGCAGACATTTGGTCAGGTGGTTGACATTTTAGAAACAGGGGCTAATGAAGTTTTATGCTGCAAGCATCAGGATAAAACTTATTTGATTCCCTTTATCAATAAGTATGTCCATGAGGTTAATCGGGGTAGTAAAGTCATTACCGTTGATTGGCAGTATGATTATTAAAGCTTGGGTTTAAGATGGATTTTGCTGCCATTACCATTTTCCCAGAAATGTTTGCTGCCATTTCGCAGTTTGGCGTTTCCGCGCGGGCATTTAATCTGGGCAAGGCGAGCCTCCATACTATTAATCCCAGGCAGTTTGCAACGAATCACTATCAAACGATAGATGATCGACCTTTTGGTGGGGGACCTGGGATGGTAATGATGTATGAGCCGTTGCAAAAAGCCATTTTTGCAGCCAAAAAAAGATTGAATAAGCCCGCTAAAGTTATATACTTGTCGCCGCAAGGAAAACCGTTGACGCAAAAGCGTGTTAAAGAGTTTGCTTGCGAAGATGCTTTAATCTTGCTTTGTGGTCGTTATGAAGGTATCGATGAGCGCTTGATTGAACGTCATGTTGATGAAGAAGTTTCAGTTGGTGATTATGTTTTAAGTGGCGGTGAATTACCTGCCATGACTTTGATTGATAGCATTGTGCGGCTGTTGCCAGGTGTGCTAAACGATCAGAATTCAGCTGTTGAAGATTCTTTTTACGATGGTTTACTGGATTGCCCACATTACACAAGACCTGCGACGCATATCGAAGCAGGTGATGTGCCAGTGGTGCTTTTATCTGGAGATCATCAGAACATTCAGCAGTGGCGACATCAAGAAAAGCTTAAACGTACTTTTTTACGACGTAAAGAATTGATTGAGTGCCTATGTCTATCGAATGAAGATAAACAATACATTGCGCAGCTTGCGCAACAGAAAAAACAACAAATCGTGATAGAGAATGCACAATTAGGAGAAAAGAAGAATGAAAAGTAAATACTTGGAATTAGTTGAAAAAACGCAGTTACGCACTGATTTACCCGTTATTTACCCTGGTGACTCAGTCACTGTAAATGTATGGGTGAAAGAGGGCGATAAAGCGCGTATTCAGGCGTTTAAAGGTTTTGTGCTTGCGATTAAAAATCGTGGCATTAACTCAGCGTTCACCGTGCGTAAAATGTCATCAGGTGAAGGTGTTGAACGCACTTTCCAAACGCACAGCCCAATTATCGATAGCGTCGTTGTAGAAAGGCGTGCTAAGGTGCGTCGTGCCAAGCTTTACTACATGCGTGGATTGACTGGTAAAGCTGCAAGAATCAAAGAAAAAGTATAATTTTAGGGGCTGGCATTGCCAGCCTTTTTTGTTTTAATCCTTAGGGATGCGGTTATCCAAAATACATTCAGCTTGCTTGGTACTTTACTGAATATGGGGATGATAAAGTAGTTTTGAACAGTGCAAACTGTTATACTTTCCCTCTCTTGAATTTCTTGATTGAATAGCATGAAAAAACTTCCCATTGGTATTTCTGGTTTAGAGAAAATTATCACCGGCAATTACGTTTATGTCGATAAAACTAGACATATTGCTGAGCTTGCTCACGGTGGCGGAGGGTATTATTTTCTCTCTCGACCACGACGCTTTGGCAAATCCCTTTTGATCGATACGATTAAACAAGCGTTTCTAGGCAATAAAGATCTGTTTAATGGCTTGTACCTGGAAAATAACTGGGACTGGGATGTGAGCTATCCTGTGCTGCATTTCACCTTTGGTGAGGGCAATGCCGCTGACCCTGAAGCACTAGATGCAAAAATCACCAAATTTTTGGATGCTTATTATGAAAGCTATCAGATTCAAAATATCTACGATGAAATCAGTAGTCGCTTTGCTTATTTGATCGAACAACTTGCTCGTAAAAGTAATAAGGTCGTGATTTTAGTCGATGAGTATGACAAACCCATTTTAGACAATATTGACAACACCGAGATTGCCAAGGCAATGCGCGGGCGTCTTAGAAATTTTTATAGCGTGATTAAATCCCAGGATGTGAATGTAAAATTTGCGATGCTCACAGGTGTGTCAAGATTTAGTAAAATCAGTATTTTTAGTGAATTGAATAATTTAAAAGATATTACGCTGGATAAACGCTATGCGGATATTTGCGGCTATAACCAGAGTGAGCTAGAGCATTCATTTAACGCTTATTTGACTGAAGGACAAGTTGATCTTAAGCAACTTAAAAAATGGTATAACGGTTACAACTTCACAGGCATAGAAAGCCAAAAGGTCTATAACCCATTTGATATTTTGTTATTTATCGATGGCGATTATCAGTACCAGTCCTATTGGTTTGAAACGGCGACACCGACTTTTTTGGTCAAAATGATCGAAAAGAGTCGTTATTTTATCCCAGATCTTGAAGATATTGTTGTCGGTGAGGAGATCTTAAAAACTTTTGATATTGAAACCATGCCGATTGAAACCTTACTGTTTCAGACAGGCTATTTAACGATTAAAGAAATCACGAGCCGTGGTCAGACAATAGCCTATCGCTTAAGCTACCCTAATTATGAAGTCAAATACAGTCTAAATAATGCATTAGCGGTTATCGCTTCTAATCAAAGCGTTAAAAACATGCTGATTGATCGCATGCTTAATGTATTGGAAGGAGATGATTTTAAGCGTCTTGAGCTGCTGCTAAGTAGCCACTTCGCCTCCATTCCACATGACTGGTATCGCAATAATCAAATTGACCAGTACGAAGGGTTTTACGCGAGCGTTGTGTATAGTTTTCTAACTGCTTTGGGATACGACACGATTCCTGAGGATGTGACCAATCACGGTAAGATTGATTTGACGATTATAATGCACGATAAGATCGTGATTATCGAATTTAAACTCGCTAAGTTGGGGGATGCTAAAAGTGCTATTCAGCAGATTAAAGACAAAAAATATGCGGAAAAATATCTTGGTAGCAATAAGCCAATTTATCTGATCGGTGTCAGCTTTGATCAAACTGCACGCAATGTTGTGGATTTGGCAGCTGAATGCTTTACGCCTAAAAATGCAATGTAATAGAAGGACTGTGATGAAAGTTAAACAAGGTGGTTTAACAAAAATAAAAGTTGCTGGGTTTAAGTCAATAAATGTCTAATTTTTGTGAAATTATTGACCAGTTTATTGATGATATTTGGCTTTCCGAAGGCTTAAGCCAAAATACTTTGTCCGCCTATAAAACGGATTTAAATCATTTGGCAAAAGCCTATCCAAAGAGAGATTTAGTCAAGCTTTCCTTGCAGGATTTACAAACCTTCCTGACCAGGCGCTTAAGCTTGGGATTAAGTGCGCGCTCTAATGCGCGTATGATTTCAACGCTACATAAGTTTTATCAGTGGTGTTATGCACAAGAGAAAATCAGCATAGATCCAACACAAAAATTGACTCTGCCAAAATTACCTAAATATTTGCCTCAGGATTTATCTGAGGAGGACGTCGAAAAACTGCTTGCCGCACCAGATTTAAATAGTGACCTTGGCATAAGGGACAAAGCGTTATTGGAGCTTATCTATGCAACAGGTTTACGTGTCAGCGAACTTGTCGGTTTAACTTTGGATGATGTTAATCTGCGCCAAGGGGTGGTGCGTGTGATGGGAAAAGGTTCAAAAGAGCGCCTGGTGCCAACGGGTGAATATGCCCTAGATTATTTAAACAAATATATCAACGAAGTGCGTGAAGAATGGTTGCAAGGGTTGAAGCTTGATAAGCTGTTTGTGTCACATCATCGAAAAGGTATTACTCGACAAACCTTTTGGCATAGAATCAAGTATTATGCTGAACTGGCAGGGATCAATAAAGAGATTTCGCCACACACCTTGCGTCATGCCTTTGCGACACATTTGCTTAATCACGGTGCAGATTTGCGCTCTGTACAAATGTTATTAGGGCACAGCAGTGTCTCAACGACAACGATTTACACGCATGTTTCCCAAGTGCGTTTGTTGCAGTTATATAAAATTCACCATCCACGGGCTTAGGCTTTATTTTCACTACTTTCCAGAAGCTTGCGCACTTTCACGACTTTAATCCAGTAGATAATGTAGATGACAATACACGCGATAGAAGCAAACGGTGAAATAATGGGAACAAAGGTGACAATAGGTAAAATTACCAGGGCAAGACCCAGAATAAACAGGGTGTCACCGCGAAGTTTAATCGCCATATCCTGATATTTTTTAAGGGCATTGCCAACGCCAAATGGTAAGACAATCCACTGAAAAACATAGCCAACAACAGGTACAAGAAATAACCAGGCAAACCATGGTTTACTGATTTGCTTATCCTTGTCGATGACTTTTAAGAGTTTGTAAACGCTCCATGAAAATAGAATGGAGAAGAGATAAAAAACAACGATCATTATTAAAAGTGCAATTCCAACACCCATGATGGAATAGGGATCAGTTGAAGTTGTCGTGCTTTGGATGCTGATGTTGGTGATGGTTTCCTGATTCATGGGTTTAGGCTCCTTATTTTAACCTCAATAAATGTGTGCTAAGTATGGCAAAATCCTGCTGATTTTAAAACTATGATAACGACCAAATGAGATTAAACAGTTAAGCTTACCAGGGAAATATTTTCATTCGTGTCAATATGAATATAACTTCCGCTGTTAAACCAGTCCCCCAGCACATAACGGGTATACCCTTTTTCATAATGTACATTCAACATGTGTGTGTGCCCATGAATAAGGGTTTGATACTGATTCAGGTATTTTTGAATGCCTTTTTCGGTGACATCAATGACTTTATATTGAGCATTTTTGTGTTTGCTTTGCCCACGAATTTTCTGCGCAATTTTTTGCCTTAATGGGCGAGGTAATGCCAGGTAAAGCTTTTGAATGAGTTTGTTTCTGACAAATTGACGAAAAATCTGGTAGCTTTTGTCATCGGTGCAAAGCAGATCGCCGTGCATAAGCAAAATGGCTTTATGCTCAAGGTTTAATACATAGGGATCAGGAATAAGTTCGAGCTTAGCCTTCCTGGCAAATGTTTTTCCAATGAGAAAGTCGCGATTGCCATACATAAAGTAGACCTGTAATCCTTGATCATGCGCGTTGGACAGCAGTTTAATAATATGTTGCTGGAAATCACTGATAACATCATCACCTACCCAATAGTCAAAGAAGTCTCCTAATATAAACAGTGTATTATCCGTGATGCTGATTTGTGATAGAAACTCTGCAAATAAGGAAGTCGCTTCAGGGCGGGCTTCACTTAAATGCAAATCTGCGATGATGTAATAGTTTTGATAACTCATTTAGTGTTTCTAGTGCTTTGTTTATTCAATAACGCGTGTTTAGTATAACAAGGATCCCGTCTATGAAAATCATTAATTCAGGTCAATTGTGTAATCCATTGACCAGTGGTGGTATCCGCTACAATTTTGGTAGTGTTTGGTGTAGTATTTGGCGCATTGCAAAGAGGGTAAACAGAACAATGCAAAGCAATTTACAAAAAGCGCGTGTCTTAGTCGTGGGCGACTTAATGCTGGATCGTTATTACTATGGTGCCACTGAACGTATTTCTCCTGAGGCACCCGTGCCTGTGGTACATGTTAAAACGATTCAGGATCGAGCAGGAGGGGCAGGTAACGTCGCACTGAATATTGCTTCACTTGAGGGTAAGGCGGGTATTTGTGCGATGGTGGGTCAAGATGAACCTGCTCAAATCTTAGAAAAATTTTTCGCTGAGCAATCGATTCAAGCACATTTAATGGGAACACATTTACCAACGATCACTAAATTAAGGGTGTTATCACAAAAGCAACAACTTTTGCGTTTGGATTTTGAAGAAGGATTTAGCCAGATTGATGGTGCTTTATTGGCAAAGAATGTGAGTAAAGTTATCGGGCAGTATAATGTGATGATTTTATCGGATTACGGCAAAGGTACATTACAGGATGCTAGAAGCTTAATTGCCTTGGCAAAGTCACGTGATATAGCCGTACTTGTTGATCCTAAAGGCAATGATTTTAGTATTTATCAGGGAGCGAGCTTAATTACTCCCAATCGCAAAGAATTTGAAGCAGTTGTGGGTAAATGCCATGATGAAAAAGAGCTCGTTGAGAAAGCCAGAGGGCTCATTAGAGCATGTCAATTGGGTGGCTTATTGATTACACGCAGTGAAGAGGGGATGACACTTGTGTTAAACACAGGTGAGCTCACAACGATCCCCACTGTTGCCAAAGAAGTGTTTGATGTAACTGGTGCGGGAGATACCGTGATTGCCGTGATGGCGATGGCTATCTCTTGTGGTTATGATCTAATTTCAGCGATGCGCTTAGCTAATGCTGCTGCGGGCGTTGTCGTGGGTAAAGTGGGAACTGCGACGCTCAATGCTCAGGAACTGCACGATGCACTTCATGCGCAAACAAGGGTTGATAAAGGAATTTTAAGTGAGAGTGCACTAAAAAAAGCCATGAATGAAGTGCGTCTTCAAGGTGAAAAGGTGGTAATGACCAATGGATGTTTTGATATTTTGCATGCAGGACACGTGGAATATTTACAAAAAGCACGTGCACTGGGAGATCGGCTTATCGTTGCTGTCAATACGGATGAATCAGTAAAGCGCATTAAAGGGAATACACGTCCTTATGTGGGTTTACAGTCAAGGATGGAGGTTTTAGCGGCGCTATCTTGCGTTGATTGGGTGGTCGCATTTGATGAAGACACCCCTAAACGGATTATATCTGAGATTTTACCCGATATTTTAGTCAAGGGTGCTGACTATGAGATCGATCAGATTGCGGGTGCCAGGGAGGTCATGGCAGCAGGGGGAGAGGTTAAAACCATCACCTTAAAACCAGATCACTCCAGCACATCAATTATTGAAAAAATTAAGACAACAATAAACTGACATTTACACAAGTTTTATAAAGGGTATTAAACGATATGAAGCATGTTCATATACTGGGTATTTGCGGCACATTTATGGGTGCGCTTGCTATTTTGGCGCGTGAAAAGGGCTATAAAGTCACAGGAAGTGACCAGAATGTTTATCCACCTATGAGTACGTACCTAAATAACCAGGGGATTGAATTAATTGAGGGTTATGACTATGACCTTTTAGCGCTTAAGCCTGACCAGGTTGTTGTTGGTAATACCATGCGTCGTGGCATGCCGATCATTGAGGATTTATTAAATAGTGATCAAGTGTATTTTTCAGCACCTCACTGGCTTTATGAAGAAGTTCTAAAAGATAAAAGGGTGATTGCCATTGCTGGAACTCATGGCAAAACTACAACGACCTCATTGGTGATTAAGCTATTAGAAGATGCAAGTCTAAATCCAGGTTTTTTAGTGGGCGGAATCAGCCAGGATTTTGGCATTTCTTCTCGCTTAACGGATTCCCCCTATTTTGTTATTGAAGCGGATGAGTATGATACGGCGTTTTTTGATAAAAGATCGAAATTCATGCACTATCACCCATGGATTTTAGTGATTAATAATTTAGAGTTTGATCATGCCGATATCTTTAACAGCATGGATGACATTTATCGTCAATTTCATCATTTACTAAGAACGATGCCTGGAAAATCGATGGTTATTTATCCAGAAGACGACCAGAATATCCTGCATCTCTTGAATATGGGGTGCTGGTCAAAGCGTATTACAGTTAGGACAAAGTCACTCGACATTTCCTCCGCCAAAGCAGATTTTAGCGAGTTTTTCCTCATTGATGAAGATAAAACGGAGCTTGTACAATGGTCAATGCTGGGGGAGTATAATGCGAGAAATGCGTTATCTGCCTATGCGGTTGCCAAAGTGCTTGGCTTGTCGCTGACTGATGTGGTGCCAGGTTTCACCCATTTTAAAGGAGTAAAGCGGCGTTTAGAGTGTATTTTTCACCATGATAATTGTGCCATTTATGATGATTTTGCGCATCATCCAACGGCGGTAAGAGAAACCTTAATGGCGATGAAAGCAAAAGCTCAAACTCAAGAAAAAGTCGTGGCGATCCTGGAACCTCGATCAAACACCATGAAAATGGGGGCGCAAGAAAGTGAGCTCATCAAGGCGCTTGGCATCGCAGATGAGGTGTGGTTTTATCAAAATGGTACGATGCAGTGGCAGGCAAAGATCCACCAAAAAGAACATTTTTTAGTCTTTGATTGTGTTGATGACATTGTTGCATACTTTACTAAGCATTCAAAAGAAGACGTATTTACGCATTATGTGTTGATGAGTAATGGCTCTTTTGACGGCTTGCATCAAAAGCTGGTCAATGCAAAACAGTGGCTAATAGAAAATAGCAGAGCAGGAAAATAAGGCTAAGCAGCGATCCTATCAGGAAGAATGAGCAAAAGCGAAAGGCAAAAATCTTCATTTTTTCAGCGTATTGGAAGATAATGACATTACTTGCAGCTCCAAGCATACTTAAATTTCCTGCCAGCGTACTGCCAATACTCAAAGCAATGAGTAGCTCCGTTGAGTGGCTATTGTACTGATTAAGGACAGGCAAAAGAAGCATTACCGCAGGAACGTTGGATAAAATCTGGCTAAGCACAAAACCAATAATCACAAGGCTTAGTGGATGAATAAGCCAGTGTTGGTGTATATCCAAAAACGCCTGGGTTATCCCCGTGAGCCACACAGCGTGCATAAAAATAAACATCGCAATAAAGAAGAGTAAACTATACCAGTCAACACCTTTGATGACCCTAAAGCGCCTAGGGTAGAATAACAAAATAGGCAGACAAGCCAGCAAGGCAATCATGCTAAGCGACAGGAAAAAATGTAGATCAAGCACGGCAAACAGTATTTTTAAAATGATTAAAGAAATAAAGATTGTCATGGCTAAATAGATAGGGACAATTTTTCGTGTTTCAAACTTGGGTGTTTCAATGGCTGATTTTTCGATAGCTATGGGGTTTTGCAACTGCTTGTGGTAGATAAAAGTGATAATTTTATAGCAGGCATATAGGCTGATAAGACTGGGAATAATCAAATGGGTAAAAAAGCTGATAAAAGGCGAGTCAAGATATTGTGCAATTAATAAATTCTGTGGGTTGCCAACTGGGCTAAATGCGCTGCCGATTGTCATGCTAAAAGCCAGTGTGTACAAATAGGGTTGAGGCGTGAGATTAAACCGTCTGATAAGACTAATCACCGTCCCAATGCCGATGATGGCAATGGTATCGTTAAGGAGTAATGCAGAGAGTAGACCACTGCTAAAGCAGAGGACAAAAAGGAGTTTCTGTTGTGATATTTGATGGGATAAATAGTTAAACAGCAGGATTTCAAGTAGTTTGCTGTCGTGAAGAGCGCTACCTATAAAAAATACAGCCAATAGATAGAAAATCGTTGCAAAATTAATGGCATTAAAAGCCTGCTTCAGTGTAATGTTTCCACTGATCAAAACCGCTAATGCACAGGCAGACATCACAAGCCAGATAGGTAATGAGAACTGCCCAATTTTTCGCATCGAAGCGCCTATGAGAACAAATAAAAGTAAAATGAGTGGGAAGTATTGCAATTAAGACTCGAATCGCTCTGTTATAAAGTTTTGGGATTATATATCAGCTATGAACTATTTTGCAGAGATTTCACTGCTATCTTCCAGGGTCATATACTACCCCAAACTGTCAAGACAGTTTGGGGTAGTATATGACAGCAACTATGCTTTTTGTGTGCCATTATGAAAACCTTTTTGGCGGCGAGCAGCCTTGCTTGCTTGTGGAGTCAGCTGCTCGCGTCAAAAGTTTTCATATAACAATTAAAATCCCTTGCAAAAGGGAGAAAGTCCATATATGGTCAGACCTGCGAGGCGAGGTAGTGCAGCAAAAATGCGTAACGCCCATCAATAAACAGGGACAAAGGATGAATCAACAACGAAAAGCGGGGGTTTTGTTACACCCTACCTCGTTACCAAATGGTGTATTGGATCAACATGCTTATAAATTTATAGACTGGTTGAGTGAGTCTGATTTGGGTATATGGCAAATGTTACCTCTGACGCCACCTGTTGATGGTATCTCTCCTTATCACAGCGACTCAGCCTTTGCATTGAATACGGCGTTGTTACCAGACGACTGGCAGGTGCATTTTGATCATAAAAAATTTCAGCAATATCTTCAAAATCCCCCAGAATGGCTAGAGGATTATGTACTTTTTCAGATATTAAAAAATAAATACCATACACCTTGGTCAAAGTGGCCCCATGAATATTGCTTTAGAGACTCAAAAGCGCTGCTAAGTTTAAACATGACATTTGCAGCCGAAATATTGCAGCATAAAAAGCAGCAATTTGCGATCTTTGACGTATGGCAAAAAGTTAAGCGCTATGCAAACCAGAAGGGTATTCAGCTTTTTGGTGATATTCCCATATTTATTACCTACAATAGCGTCGATGTGTGGGCAAATTTATCTCAATTTAAGCTCGATCAGAATCTTCAGCCACTGGTGGTCACAGGAGTCCCTCCTGATTATTTTTCTGAAGAAGGGCAGTTATGGGGAAATCCTCACTACGACTGGGGCAGGATGGAAGAAAATGGCTTTAGATGGTGGGTGAGCCGAATTGAAGAGGCATTCAAATATTTTGACCTGTTGCGTATTGATCACTTTAGGGGGCTTCAGGCGGTATGGGAAATTCCAGCAGATTGTCATACTGCAAGAAATGGACAGTGGCATAAGGTGCCTGGCAGTGCGCTATTAGATAAACTCCAGCAAAAATTCCCGGAAATGCCGTTTATCGCAGAGGATCTTGGGTTTATTACACCAGAGGTTGTGGCGTTAAAAAACAAATATGACTTGCTGGGAATGTCTGTTTTGCAGTTTGGGTTTAATGGACATGCGAACAACCGTCATGCCCTGTATAATCAGAGTGCAAATGCGGTGGTATATACAGGAACACATGATAATGACACCTCCCTTGGCTGGTTTAATAGTTTAGATGAACCAACCCAAAAAATAGTGCTTGATCAGCTATCAGCAAAAGAAACACCTATGCCTTGGCCTTTGATTGATGCAGCACTGGCTTCACCTGCTAGGTTATCGATTATCCCTATGCAAGACTGGCTTGGCTTTGGAACTTCGACCAGAATGAATACGCCAGGAACGATTTCAAATAATTGGAGTTGGCGGTTTCAATGGCATGATGTACCCGAACAATTAAGCAATAAAATAAAGGCATTAGTTGAAAAGACACAAAGATCAGAAAGTGTGATGGCTAATGCAGGTAATGAAGGGTTTCCTCATGGATAAAATGGAGCAATGTATACAGCAGTTACAAAATGGCAGTTATCATGATTATACTCCCCCCCCTGTTTTAGGTGATTTAGATCTGCACTTATTTGGTGAAGGGAAACATTGGCGTATTTATCGTAAGATGGGTGCTCATTGCATGAGCATCAATGCAATAGAAGGAGTGTACTTTTGTGTGTGGGCTCCCTCAGCAAAAAGAGTTTCTGTGGTTGGAAGCTTTAATAACTGGAATGGTCTGCGGCATTTAATGCGTGGTCTTGGCAACTCTGGTGTCTGGGAAATATTTATCCCCGAAGTGCAAGCGGGAGATGCGTATAAGTACGAAATTTTAACGCAACAAGATCAGTGTCTGATCAAAACTGACCCGTATGCAATGTCTATGGAGCTTAGACCCTCGAGCAATTCTATTGTCAGCACGTCTGGGTATTTATGGAAAGATGAGCATTGGCTACGTGCTCGCAAACAATTTCAGTGGCAACATGAGCCGGTCAATATCTATGAGGTGCATTTAGGCTCCTGGCAACGTGAGAGTGATGGTCGGTTTTTAAATTATAAAGTGTTAGCACATAAATTGGTTGAGTACCTTAAATGGATGGCGTACACCCACATTGAATTGCTGCCAATTATGGAACATCCTCTTGATGAATCCTGGGGATATCAGGTCTCAGGATACTATGCTCCCACCAGTCGTTTCGGAACTCCTGATGATTTTCGCTATTTTGTCGATTATTGTCATCAAAATAATATTGGGGTATTTTTAGACTGGGTGCCTGCCCATTTCCCAAAAGATATATTTGCCTTAGGCAGATTTGATGGCACGGCGTTATATGAGCACGCCGATCCCCGTCAAGGTGAGCACCAGGATTGGGGGACCTATATTTTTAATTATAATCGCAATGAAGTCCGTAATTTTCTGATTGCAAATGCCTTATATTGGATTGATGAGTTCCACATAGATGGGCTGCGTGTTGATGCGGTAGCCTCAATGCTTTATTTAAATTACTCGCGCAAAGAAGGTCAGTGGATTCCCAATGAATTTGGTGGGCATGAAAACCTTGAAGCCATTGAGTTTTTAAAAACTTTAAATATTGAAGTTCACTCTCAGCATCCAGGTGTGGTGATGATGGCAGAGGAATCGACCTCGTGGCCTATGGTCTCTAAACCAACGAGTATGGGAGGTATTGGTTTTTCGATGAAATGGAATATGGGCTGGATGAATGATACATTGAAGTATTTCCAATATGATCCCATTTATCGCCAGTTTCACCACAATGAATTAACGTTTTCTCAAACCTATGCCTATAGCGAAAATTTCGTTTTACCGCTTTCTCATGACGAGGTCGTTCATCTAAAGCATGCCCTGATCAATAAAATGCCAGGTGATGACTGGCAAAAAATGGCAAATCTTCGTTTGTTGTTTGGATATCAACAGCTGACACCTGGTAAGAAGCTATTGTTCATGGGCGCTGAGTTTGCACAATGGAATGAATGGAGTGAAAAAAAAGCCCTTGACTGGTATTTATGTGAACATCCTTCTCACCGAGGAATTATGCGTTTGGTTCGCGATCTAAATCACTTATATCGACAGGAGAAAGCATTGCATCAGTATGATTTTGAACAACGGGGATTTAGGTGGATAGACTGTAATGATCACAGCCAGTCTATTCTAAGTTTCATACGCCAAACAGAAAATGCACAATTAGTTTGTGTGTTTAATTTTACGCCAGTTAAACGCGCTTCCTATCGAATTGGTTTGCCTGAGCCTGGTCTTTACAAAGAATTACTCAATTCGGACTCCACTTACTATGGAGGCTCAAATATTGGTTGTTTTGGGCAAGTCCATTCAGTAAACATTCCTTGTATGGGTTGCCAAGATTCTGTTGAGATTGTGATCCCTCCATTAGCATTTATCGTATTAAAGAAAATGGCTGAGTGATAAGGGATATCAAGTTTAATAAGATACCCATTTGACGGTAGTAGTAGGGTGGAGATCCCTAAACTTATGGGCTTTACGTCATTGTGAGCGAGGATATTGTCCCAATGCCAAAAAGTCTGCAAAATAGTTTACGATGAGTATATAATGCGGATCATTGAATTATCGATCAACCATCAACATGCCTAAGTGTTTAAATATTCTGTTTGCTTCATCTGAAGCGGTGCCTTTTATAAAAACGGGGGGCTTGGCAGATGTAAGCGGTAGTTTGCCAAAAGCGTTAAGTCACTTGGGTCTCGCGGTATCTGTTATTATTCCTGCGTATCGCGAGGTATTAGCAAGTGTGGTTGATGCAAAAGTGGTGAGTCAATTTAGCGTTTTTGGGTTTGGCAAAATCTATTACGTCAAACTGATTGAAGCACGAGTTCCAATTCCAAGCACGTCGCTTACATTCTGGTTTATTGATATCCCAGAGCTATTTGATCGTCCCCATGGTATCTACTTAGCAGAGGATGGTAAAGACTGGTGGGATAATGGCGAACGTTTTGCCATATTTTCTAAAGCGGTTACTGAAGTCGCCATGAATAGAGTCAAGCTGGATTGGAAAGCAGATGTTGTGCATAGTAACGACTGGCAAACGGGAGTAATATCAGTTTTTCTTAAACTAGAAAAAAATTGCCCTAAAACCGTCTTTACGATTCATAACATGGCATATCAAGGCAGTTTTCCGTATGAAGTATTTAAAGCCATTAACCTGCCAGAGCACTGGTGGCATAAGGATGGATTGGAATTTTATGGTAATTTTTCCATGCTCAAAGCAGGAATTTTATTTTCAGATATTGTCACAACGGTCAGTCCAACCTATGCAAAAGAAATATGTACGCCCAGGTTTGCTTATGGTCTTGAAGGGGTAATGCGTCGGTGTCAGCTTGAAGGTAAACTATTTGGGATTTTAAATGGAATAGATCAAGCCCATTGGAATCCGCAAAAGGATACACTCATTCCCTATCGGTATTCTGCAAGCTATCGATTGATGGCAAATAAATTTAAAAATAAACAGGCTTTACTGTCAGCACTAGGTGTCGGTGGTGGTATTGTAAACCTTGAAGCGCCACTATTTGGGTTAGTTGGCAGGTTAATTGAGCAAAAGGGCATCGATTTAATTCTGAGTGTTGTGCCTGATTTACTGACCTACAGCAATGCAAATTTTGTGTTTCTTGGATCAGGTGATCATCATTTCGAGCACGCTATTAAGTTATTTGCAGAGCATTACCCTGATAGGGTTTTAGTACGCATTGGCTACGCTGAAAAGTTGGCACATATGATTGAAGCAGGGGCTGATCTGTTTTTGATGCCATCTCGTTTTGAACCCTGTGGACTCAACCAGCTCTATAGTTTGGCTTATGGCACGCTACCGATCGTTCACCACACAGGCGGCTTGGCAGATACGGTTGTAAATGCAAGCACAGAAAATATAGCAAGAGGTACCGCAACTGGTTTTGTTTTTTATGAGCCTACCGCGTATGCACTCAAAGAAACCATGTATTATGCTATCAGCCTTTTTGCTCAGAAAGAACGATGGAAGGGGATACAAAGAACGGCAATGGCTCAAAATTTCAGCTGGGAAAACAGTGCTAAAGCGTATTTGGATTTATATTGTTTGTAAACCTGACTATTCCAGAGTAGTCAGGTAAACCTGACTTATTTTTCAATAGTCACTAAGGTTAATGGAGTTTTTATTAGAGGTAAAAAATATGGTAAAAAATACAGAAAAAGCTTCTCAGATCATGGCACAGGTTGAGAGCGAAGTTGATAGTAATAAAGAGCAAATTGCAAAAAGCTTTATCCATTACTTATACAATTCACTGGGTCGAGAAATCGATTCTAAGGCACATTATCTGGAGCATGCGCTTGTTTATACCATTCGCGATCGACTGATGATTAATTGGAAAAAAACAGAACAAAAATACGCTATCAAAAATTTGAGGAAAGGATACTATCTTTCCATGGAGTTTCTGATAGGACGTTCTTTGACCAATAGTCTGATCAATCTAGGATTGAAAGATATTACGCTTGCCGCCTTATATGATTTGGGTCTCAACTTTGAAGAAATTGAAGAGGCTGAGCATGATGCAGGGTTAGGCAATGGCGGTTTAGGAAGATTGGCCGCCTGCTTTATGGATAGTTGTGCCACATTGGCTTTGCCGGTTATGGGGTACGGATTGCGCTACGAATATGGAATGTTTAGGCAGCATATAAAAAATGGTTACCAGGTAGAAGAGCCTGATCACTGGTTGCGCCATGGTTACTACCCCTGGGGATTAATGCGTAGAGAATATACCAGGGTGGTTAAGTTTGGAGGTAGAACCGTTAAATCAGTTCACCCTGACACAGGACGGCTCATGGTGAAATGGGAAGATACTTGCCCCGTATTGGCTGTGCCATTTGATGTTCCTGTACCTGGATTTAGCAATAATGTTGTCAATACCTTAAGATTATGGTCAGCGGCAGCCGTTGAAGCGTTTAATCTCAATGCGTTTAACGCAGGCTCATATGCCTCTTCGGTGGCAGAAAAAAATAATGCAGAAAGTATC
>JACCDZ011583753.1_pt1 | contig 18262 bp, 16 predicted proteins | sample 7449551 | NCBI WGS metagenome assembly JACCDZ01 (sample SAMN15323452, study PRJNA562643) | freshwater metagenome | isolation source: river surface water | place: USA:Blue River Watershed | collected 2017-08-18
GAAGCCGTCCAGCTCGCCCGTCTTCACGTTCAGCAGTGGCATGTACACCAGACGGAATTCCGCGTCGGGCTTGACGATCTTCAGCGCCGTCTCGATCTCCTGGCGGCGGCGCAGCTTGCGCGCCAGTGCCGGCGAATAGAAGGCTGCCTGATTCTTGCCCTGCAGCTTGGCCTGGTACATCGCCGTGTCGGCATTGGAGATCAGCTGGCTGAGGGAATTGCCGTCGGTGGGGAACACGGCGATGCCGATGCTGGCGCTGATCGGGAAGCGGGCCTTGGCAAAATGCAGGCCGTCGGCCAGCTGGCTCAGCACCATGTCGGCGATCTCGCGGGCCTCCTGCATGGCGCGCGGGTGCCGGATCAGCAGGCAGAACTGGTCCCCGGCGACGCGCCCGGGCAGGACCAGCGGACCGCCTTCCTTCTGCGTGTCCGAGGAGCGGATCACCGCGATGTCCGACAGGCTGAGCGCGAAGGCCGTCAACAGCTCGTCGCCGAACTTGTGGCCGTACTTGTCGTTGACGAACTTGAAGTTGTCGAGGTCCAGATACATCAGGGCCACCTGCTCGCCCTGCCGGGTGGCGTCTTCCAAAGCGGTGCGGCCCATCAAGGTCACGAAGCTGAGGTTGTACAGGCCGGTCAGACTGTCGCGCTGCATCAGGCGCCGGGTTTCCTCGTACGAGCTGGACAGATCCTCGTAGAGATTGCGGAAGGTGCTGGCCAGCCGGCTGATCTCGTCGTCGCCCGCATTGCGCACGGGGATGGTGTTGCTCTTGCGCGCCATCACGTCGGACAGATCCTTTTCCAGCATGGACACCGGTCGTGTCACATAGCGCGTCACCAGCCCGTAGAGGCAGATCGACGCAGTGGCGGCAAACGCCAGGCTGATCAGTGTCAGCCACCCGGCCAGCGGCTGCAGCTGGGCCTGCAGATAGTCCGGAGGCAGGGCGATCTGCAGGAAATTGTCATTGCCCAGTCCCGCGCTGGCATGCAGGCCTTCCTGTGGCAGCAGGGTCTTGCTGATCGTGAAGGACTGGCCGAATTCCTGTTCGAAGCGCTCCCGCGCGGCATTGAACTCGGTGGGCTCGATGGCCAGCTGCACCACGATGCTGTTGTCACGCTGGGACGCGATCGGTTCGGCGAAGGTGACGCGATCGATCAGCTGGGCCTTCACCAGCGTGTTGACCTCGCCGGGCGGTTGCAGATATTCCCAGAGCTCGGTGGCCTCGCCTTCATACAGCGAATAGGCGAAGTCGCGCAGCGGCACCGACAGCACGCTGAAGGGGTTGTCGCTCAGTTCGAAGTAGTAGCTGATCTCCGGCTCCGGGTAGCGCGCCGCGATGGCGAAACTCATGTAGTCGGAGCGGTGCTGGCTGAAGGTCTTGAAGCTGTCTTCGAGGCTGCGCACCAGGGCCAGCTCGTTGTAGTCGTCTTCGCTGGCCAGCAGGTATTCGTGGAAGATGTGACTCTCGGTAATGGCGTGCAGGTAGCTTTCGGTGAAGGTCGCGTACTGATTGAAGATCGAGGCCAGCTGGCTCACTGCATTGTTGAGGCGGTACTGCTCCTGTCGTTCCACGAAATTGCGGGCCTGCTCGTACACCACCAGGGAGGCCACCAGGAAACTCAGCAGCACCACCGGGGTGATCACCAGCAGAGAGCGCTTACTGAGATTCATGGAGTTTCACCAGCGCACTGGTGATGCGATTGCGCATCAGGATGTTGTTCAGGGTGATGGCCTCGTACTCCTGGAAATGCGCGCCAGTGACGGCATCCGGATAGACCAGCGGGTCGTTGCGGAAGGCTTCCTGCTGCAGCGCCACGGCGGCGGTATTGGTGGTGGCGATCCCCAGCGCTTCGGAGTTGGCGGCGGCCAGTTCCGGGGTGTTCATGAAATTCAGGAAATCCATGGCCAGCGCCTGATTGCTGGAATTCGCCACCACGGCCAGGCAGTCGATCCACAGCGCGGTGCCCTCCTGCGGCACGGCATAGGCCCAGTGGTCGGTGCCACTCAGCCGGTTCAGCTCGCGCTCATCGCCGCTGTAGGCCAGCGCCAGATGCAGGCTGTCGGCCTGCGGGTGCCGGCCGACGAAGGTCAGGGCATAGTCGAAGGTCAGCACACTGGGCAGCAGCGCGCGCAACTCGTCATAGACCTCGCTCAGCACGGCTTCGTCGTCGGTGCTGATGGACGCCTCGCGCAGGATCAGGGATGGGGCGAGTGTATCGATGTAATTGTCGAGCAGACCAACGTGACCGATCAGCGCGGCCTCGGGTTGCAGCAGCGCCCGCCAGGAGTCGGGCGCCTGGGGCAGGATGTCGCGGCGATAGACCAGACCCATGGTGCCCCACAGATACGGCGTGGCGAAACTGCCGCAACTCTCCACCCAGCGCGGTGCCAGGTGTCGCAGGTTCTCGGTGCCGCTGTACTGCGCCACCGGCACCAGAATGCCGCGTTCGCCGAACAGGGGCGCGGACACCTTGTCGATGGTCACCAGGTCAAGCGTGCCAGGCCGCACCGTGCCGAGCATGGTGTTGCGCACCTCGTCGTTGTCGAACACGATCTGGTTCACCGTGGCGCCCGTGCGCGCCTCCCAGGCGCTGATCAGTGCCTCGGAGAAATAGGCTTCCCAGGTGAGAACGTTCAGCGTCTGCGCCTGGCCGGCGCCGGGCAGCCAGAGACTGCAGAGGAGGATGTAGGGAAAGATCTTGCGCATGGCGTATGCTGCTAGTTGAACTGGGCGGCATTATAGCCTCGGCCGCCTTGCTTTGACGTCAAGTTGCTCAGAAATCGAGCATAGTTGACCCGGTTTGATCCACGCTGCCCCCTACAACCCATTGGAGTGACCTCATGAAAACGATCCTCATCACCGGCGCATCCACCGGCATCGGGCGCGCCACCGCCCTGCTCTTTCAGCAGGCGGGCTGGAATGTCGCCGCCACCATGCGCGACCCGTCCCGCGAGCGCGAACTGGCGGCCCTGCCCAATGTGCTGGTGCAGGCGCTGGATGTCACCGACCAGGCCAGCATCGAGGCCGCCGTGAAGGCCACGGTGTCGCGCTTCGGCGCCCTGGACGTGCTGCTCAACAATGCCGGCTACGGTCTGTTCGGCCCGCTGGAGGCGGTGACACCCGAACAGCTCGAGCGGCAATACCGCACCAATGTCTTCGGGCCGGTGCAGACGATGCAGGCCGCCCTGCCGCATCTGCGCGCCAGCCGCGGCGTGATCATCAATGTCTCGTCCATCGGCGGCCGTGTCAGCTTCCCGTTCAATTCGCTCTACCACGGCACCAAGTTCGCCCTGGAGGGCATTTCCGAATCGCTGGCCATCGAGCTGGCGCCTCAGGGCGTGCGGGTGAAGATCGTGGAGCCGGGGGGCGTGAAGACAGACTTTGCCGGGCGCTCCCTCGACGTCATGTCGCTGCCGGGCCTCGACCTCTACGATGCCTCGCTGAAGAGCATCATGGCGGTGTTTGCCGACCCGGCGCGCCGGGTCGACTACTCCGAGCCGATGGACATTGCGCGGGTGATCCACGAGGCCGCCACCGACGCCAGCCCCCGCCTGCGCTATCTGGCCGGCAAGGACGCGATCGCCATGGCGACGCACCGTGCCGGCATCAGCGACGAGGAGCATCAGGCCCAGAGCGTGGTGCGTTTCGGTCTGCAGGGCTGAACCGCAGGGCTATGATCGTGATCATCCGGAGGGCTCGGACGCCGCGCCTAGACTGACCTCATGGCTCGGCGAATCGAGCCCCTGACACAGGAGCGAATCCCATGAAGATGATGACCAAAGCCGCCTTTACCCTTGCCATCCTGGTGGCCAGCGGCGCCTGGGCCCAGCAGGACGATCACGCGGGCCATGCCGGACACGGCGCTGCGGCAGACAGTGGCGTGGTGACGCGCGCCCCGGATTCTCCGCTGGCTGGCAGTGGTGCCGCCGCTCAGGGTGGCGGCATGATGCACGGACAGGGGGGCGGCATGATGCATGGCCAGGGCGGCGGCATGATGCACGGCCAGGGTGGCATGATGATGGGGGGCGGGATGATGGGCGGTGGTGCAGCCCCGGCCCAGCTCGGGCAGGACGCGTTCTCGGCCATCCAGCAGATCGTGCAGCAGTTGCAGGCTGACCCGGCGACCGACTGGAGCAAGGTCGACATCGACGCCCTGCGCGCCCACCTCATCGACATGAACCTGGTCACGTTGCAGGCCGAGGTGAGCAGCGAGGATGTGGAAGGCGGGGCGCGCTACACCGTAACCGGCAGCGGTGAGGTGATTGGCGCCATCCAGCGCATGGTGCCCGCGCACGCGGCGCAGATGTCCACCGACCCGGCCTGGCACGCCAGCACCGTGCCGCTGGAGAACGGCGTGTTGCTGACCGTGCATGCCACCAATCCGGCCGATGTGACCAAGGTGCGCGCGCTGGGTTTCCTCGGCTTCATGGTGCAAGGGGATCACCACCTGCCGCATCACTTGATGATGGCCACCGGCTCGAGCACCGCGCCGGCAGCGGCCAATGACGGCGGCCACCAGCACTGATCACACTGGCTCAGCGCTGTGCGCGCACCGTGTCCAGGTGCGCGCACATCTGCAGGGCCCCGCTCAGCACGCGCAGACTGTGCCGCTGCACGAAGTCGGGCGGAATGAAGAACAGATGATCGTTGGCCACGGCCTGCAGCTGCGGCCAGCGCCGCCAGTCGTCCAGCCACTCCGGGCGGGCGATGTCCATGCCGCTGGCGATGATGGCCTGCGGATTGCGTTGCAGCACCGCTTCCTCGCTGACCTTGGGCGCCAGACCCAGATCCCCGAAGATGTTCTCCCCGCCACACAGGCTGATGATGTCGTTGATCAGCTCGTGCCCGCCCACGCTGATCAACGGATCGTTCCAGACCTGGTAGAACACCGACACCCGCTCGGCATCGCGATGGCGCTCGCGCAGCACCTCCAGCTGCTCCCGGAAATAGGCCGAGGCCTGCATGCCGGTGCGCTGGGTGCCGGCCAGCGTGGCGAATTTCTCGATGTGCTCGGGGATGCTGTCGAGCGTGGTGGGTTCGGCGATGTAGACATTGAAGCCGAGGTCGATCAGGCGTTGCACGGCAGCACGCGGATTGCCGCTGCGCCAGGCCACGATGAGGTCGGGGTTGAAGCCCACGATGGCCTCCATGTCCAGCAGGTCGAAACGACCGACCACCGGGATGCCCTGTGCCTGGGGCGGGAAGTCGCTGTACTCGCTTACGCCATAGATCCAGTTGCCCGCCCCGGCAACGAACAGCAGCTCCGTCAACGAGGGGGCCAGGCTGACGATGCGTCGGGCGGGCTGCTGAAGCGTGATGCTGCGCTGGTCGTCGTCCACCACGGTGATCGGCTGCGCGCTGCCGCGGGTCGGCAGAGCCGCCAGCAGCAGAGCGAGCAACAGCGCGGGGCAGTGCAGCAGGCGCATCAGTAGTCGATCCCCTTCTGCACGCGAATGCCATGGTTGAACGCGTGGCGGATGTCCTGCACCTCGCTCACGGTGTCGGCCATGGCGATGAGCCCCTCACTGGCATTGCGACCGGTGACGATGACGTGTTGCCCGGGCGGGCGGGCCGCCAGGGCGGCCAGCACCTCGGCGGCGTCCAGATAGCCGTAGGTCAGCATGTAGGTGAGCTCGTCCAGCAGCACCACCTGCACCTCGGGGTTGCGCAGCAGCTGCGCGGCGTGTTGCCAGGTGGCGCGCGCCGCTGCGATGTCCTTCTCGCGGTCCTGGGTCTCCCAGGTGAAGCCGGTGTTCATCACATGGAACGCCACCAGCGGGTGATTCTGGAACAACAGGTGTTCCCCGCACTCCCACTGGCCCTTGATGAACTGCACGACGCCGCAGCGCAGGCCATGGCCCACGCTGCGCGCCAGCATGCCGAACGCGGAGGAACTCTTGCCCTTGCCATTGCCCGTGAGCACCAGCAGCAGGCCCTTGTCCTGCGTGGCGGCCGCGATGCGGGCATCCACCAGGGTCTTCTTGCGCTGCATGGCCCGCTTGTGGCGGGCGTTGCGTTCTTCTTGTGTCTCCATGGGGCATGGCCTCTCAGAAATTCAGGCGCAGACCGACATGGCCTGCGCGACCGCCAACGTTGTAGCCGAGCACCTCTTCGTAGTCCTCGTCCGCGGCATTCTCGAGCCGGGCATACACCTCGACGCCCGGCATCAGGGTGTAGCGTGCCGCCAGGTCGAGCACCTGGTAGTCATCCAGTGCCACCGGGGCACCGAAGAGCGCGTCCACGGCATCGCGCGACTGGCGATGGAACGCCGACAGCTTGAGGCGCTCGTCACGGCTGTGCCACTGCACGCCCAGGTTCGCCAGCTGCTCGGGGCGCCGCAGCCGCTGTCCGCCGCCGGGCAGACGCGTGCGATTGTGCGTGTAATTGGCCTCCACTTGCCACTGCTCGCCGAGCGGCAGGCGGGCGAAGAGTTCCAGACCTGTGGACTCACTGTTGCCGATGTCCTGCAGATAGCCGCTGTAGGCGCTCAGGTCGAAATAGATGGCGTCCTCGATGCGCTGATCAAAGTACACCGCCTCCAGCAGCAGGTCAGCGGCGCCGTGGTATTCCACCGCCAGCTCGTGGCCCTCGCTGGTCTCCTCGGCCAGTTGCAGGCCGGCGGCCGGTGCCGAGGCGAAGGGGCCGTTGTTGTAAGCGAACTCGTAAGGGCTCGGGGCGCGGAAGCCCGTGCCATAACTGCCGCGCAACTTCACCATCGCGCCATTGCGCAGGTCGAAAAGGCGTGCGGCACTCACGCGCACGCTGGTGTGACGGCCGAAGTCCTCGTTGTCGTCGTGGCGCACGCCGGCGGTGAGAAACAGTGTCTCGGAGAACTTGCTCAGCGCTTCCAGGTAAGTGCCCAGCTGATCGCGTGCATCGCCGTTGTTGTCCTCTTCTTCCAGATCGGCGCCGAACACCAGGTCGACATGCTGCAGTGCCGTCAGCGAGCCGATGTACTCGACACGCGCCAGTTCGCCCTCAGAGGCATAGGACGAGCGGCCCAGCGCGAAGTTCTCGCGCTGTGTCCGCGTGCTGCCCCACGCGAGTGTCTGCGTGCCCCAGGCGCCGGTGTACACCGCCGAGACGCGCGCCGCCTGCTGCTCGAAGGCGGCGTCACAGTCGTGAATGGTCGCGAAGGTGTCCGGATGAAAGCAGCTGTCATAGGCCGAGTCGCCTTCGACGTCGCGCAGCACCAGCTCCAGGCGCAGCGCCTCGCTGGCCTGCAGTCCGACACGGCCGTGCAGCGAGGTGTTGTCATAGCCGTCGCGGTCACGCAGCACCGTGTCGGCCTTGCGTGTATTGAATCCTTCGGTACTGAAATCGCTGGCGCTCACGAAGAAGTCGCCCCGGTCATTGCCACCACTGAGATTGGCGGTGAGCTGACGCGTGTCGAAGGCCCCGCCCATGACATCGACATGGGCGCGCAGATCCGTGCTGTGCTGGCGCGTGCTGATATTGATGACGCCGCCCGCGTCGGCACCGTAGTGCAGGCCCTGGGGGCCGCGCAGGATCTCGATGCGTTCGATGCCGCTGCTGAGCAGGTGCTCCAGCTGCGGCTGCACCTGGGTCACACTCGGGTCGGACAGCTTCATGCCGTCCAGCAGGGTCAGCGTGCGATAGCCTTCCTCGCCGCGGATGCGCAGATTGCTGATCTGCCCGGCGCCGCCGGAGTTGCCCACGCTCACGGAGGGCAGGCTGCGCAGCAGGTCGAGCAGCGCCGCATTGCCGCGATCGGCGATGGTGTCGGCGTCCATCACCGACACCGAGGTGCCGATCTGGCGCAGCGGTGTGGCGATGCGGCTGGAAGTGATGACGATCTCGCGCGCTTCGGTGTCCTGGGCGTGCAGGTCGGCAAATGGCGATAACGTGGCACCTGTGGTACAGGCCAGTGCCAGGAGAGTACGGGTTTTCATGGTGTATTCCTCAATGAAAGAAGTTTCATGAGGGAGGGGGAGCGGAAGGAAATAATCGAAGCCGGTGCAACACCGGGCGACAGAACCGACCACCGATGGAGCCCTCCGCTTCATCTGCGTAGCATCGCCTGGCTGGTATCGGGCTCGGCAGACAGGTGTTTTCACCTGTTCTGCTTACCGTTGCGGGGGCAGCGCTGGAGTCAAACCAGCTTCCCATTCAAGTTCATCACTGCAGGCAGCGAAGAACACCAGGACGATTGTTGTGTACCGTTGCTGCATGCTGGACGCAGGTCAACGATGCGCGGAGTCTACGCACCGACCTCGTGAGCGTCAATCGCGGGATTCAAACGGCTTCTGAACGGATCTTGCACTTGAGCAGCTTGTGGCGGATGGAGGCGACGATGGCATCGCGGTCCAGCCCCACGGCGGCCAGCATGTCCGGCACCTTGCCGTGACTGAGGAAACGGTCGGGCAGACCGAGGTTGAGCACCGGCACGCGATAGTCCTCGCGCAGCAGGAATTCGTTCACGGCCGAGCCGGCGCCGCCGGCCAGGGCGTTCTCTTCGAGGGTCACCAGCAATTGGTGGCGCGTGGCCATCTCGCCGATCAGGTCTTCATCCAGCGGCTTCACGAAGCGCATGTCGATGACCGTGGCGTCCAGCACCTCGGCGGCCGCCATGGCGGTGGTGACCAGGCTGCCGAACGCGAGGATGGCCACGGTATGACCGCGGCGGCGCTGCACGGCCTTGCCGATGGGCAGGGCCTGCAGGGTCTTGCTGATGGGGGCGCCCGGCCCCTTGCCGCGCGGGTAGCGCACTGCCGCCGGGCCTTTGTGGCAGTAGCCGGTGTAGAGCATCTGCCGGGCCTCGTTCTCGTTGCTCGGCGCCATCACGATCATGTTGGGGATGCAGCGCAGGAAACTCAGGTCGAAGCTGCCCGCGTGAGTCGGGCCGTCCTCGCCCACCAGACCGGCACGGTCGATGGCGAACAGCACGTCCAGGTTCTGCAGGGCGACGTCGTGAATCAGCTGGTCATAGCCGCGCTGCAGGAAGGTGGAGTAGATCGCCACCACGGGCTTGAGGCCGTCGCAGGCCATGCCCGCGGCCAGGGTGACGGCGTGCTGTTCGGCAATGGCGACGTCGTGGAACTGGCGCGGGAACTGCTCGGCGAAGCCATCCATGCCCGAGCCCGCACTCATGGCGGGGGTGATGGCTGCCAGCAGCGGGTCCTGCGCGGCCATGTCGCACAGCCACTCGCCAAACACGGCGGAATAGCTCGGCGTCTCGGCCCGGCGCACGCCGGCGCTGGATTTCTTGGGCTCGATCTTGTTCATCGCGTGCATTCCGAACGGATCGTTCTCGGAAGCGGTGTAGCCCTTGCCCTTCTGGGTGACGATGTGCAGCAGCTGCGGCCCGCGCAGCTGCTTGATGTTGGTGAGGATGTCGATCAGCTCGAGGGTGTTGTGTCCGTCCACCAGGCCGATGTAGTTGAAGCCGATTTCCTCAAACAAGGTGCCAGGTGACACCATGCCCTTCATGTATTCCTCGGCCCGGTGCGCGGCCTTCAGCGCGGGCGGGATCTTCGCCAGCACGCGCTTGCTGCCGGTGCGGATGAAATTGTAGGGGCGGCTCGCCCACATGCGTGCGAAGTAGCTCGACAGGCCGCCGACATTGCGCGAGATCGACATGTTGTTGTCGTTGAGAATCACCAGGAAGTTCTCGTCGATGTCGCCCGCGTGATTGAGCGCCTCGAAGGCCATGCCCGCCGTCATCGCGCCGTCGCCGATGATGGCCACGGTGCGGCGGTCGAGGCCCTGCTCGCGGGCCGCGATCATCATGCCCAGCGCCGCGCTGATGGAGGTGCTGGAATGGCCCACGCCGAAGCTGTCGTACTCGCTCTCCTCGCGGCTGGGGAATGCTGCCAGGCCGCCCGCCTGCCGCATGCTCAGCATGCGCTCGCGCCGCCCGGTCAGTATCTTGTGCGGATAGGTTTGATGGCCGACGTCCCAGACCAGGCGATCGTCCGGGGTGTTGAAGACATAATGCAGGGCGATGGTGAGTTCCACGACGCCCAGGCCGGCCCCGAAATGTCCGCCCGTCTGACCGACGGAATAGAGCAGGAACTTGCGCAGCTCCCGGGCCAGATCCTTGAACTGGGCAGGCTCGATCTTCCTCAGGTCGGCCGGACTCTGGATCTGGTCGAGCAGAGGGGTGTCCGGGCGGGTGAGAGGAATTTCGTCGAGCATGGTCGGGCCTGTCTGGAAAAGAGTGGGGCTAACTTAAAGGAATGCACCTGGAGCGTCAAACACGGACTCAGTGGCCTCTTTCGACGATGTAGCGGGCGATGCCGCGCAGTGCGTCGGCCCGCTGATCGAAGGGGCTCAAGGCCGCCAGCGCGCCCTCGCACAGGTGTGCGGCCTTGGTCGTCGCCGCGTCCAGCCCCAGCAGCGACACATAGGTGGGCTTGTTCAAGGCCTGGTCCGCTCCCTGCGTCTTGCCCAGGGTGGCGGTGTCGGCGGTCACATCGAGAATGTCATCCTGCACCTGGAAGGCCAGGCCGATGCATTCGGCATAGCGTTCCAGCGCGGCGAGCTGCACCGCATCGACCTTTTCGGTGGCCAGGGCGCCGAGCAGCACGCTGGCACGGATCAGGGCGCCGGTCTTCAGGCTGTGCATGATCTGCAGCTGCTGCAGGCTGAGGCTGCGGCCCATGGCCTCGAAGTCGACGGACTGCCCCGACACCATGCCTTCGAAGCCGCCGGCGCCCGCCAGCAGGTTGATCATGCGCAGGCGCGTGGCCGCGCTGGCAAGCTGGCCGTCCGGCTCGCTGAGCAGGCGGAAGGCGAGAGCCTGCAGGGCGTCGCCCGCCAGGATGGCGGTGGCCTCGTCAAAGGCGATGTGCACGGTGGGCTGGCCACGCCGCAGATCGTCGTCATCCATGGCGGGCAGATCGTCGTGCACCAGGGAGTAGCAGTGCACGAGTTCGGCGGCGCAGGCGGCGATGTCGGCATCTTCCAGCGTGCCGCCCACGGCACAGGCACTGGCATAGGCCAGCACCGGACGCACGCGCTTGCCGCCCAGCAGACTGGCATGCAGCATGGCCTCGCGCAGACGCGTGGCCGGACCGGGCAGGCTTTCGAGGCTGCGCTTGAGATGGCCCTGCACCCGCTCGCGGCACAGCGCCATGAAGTCGGGCAGGGGCAGAGTGTGCACGGGAGTCGCCGTCATGCGCGTGACCTTGTGGAATCGACGCCTTCCTGCGCCTCGAAGGGCTCGGGACTGCCATGCTCTGCCATCAGGATCTGGACTTTCTGTTCCGCCTTCTGCAGCGCGCTCTGGCATTCCCGGGTGAGACGTATGCCCTTCTCGAAGGCCTGCAGGGATTCCTCCAGGCTCAGATCGCCTTCCTCCATGGCCGTCACCAGCGCTTCGAGGCTGGCGAGGGATTCCTCGAAATTGAAGACGGGGTCCTGTTTCTTGCTCATCGCAGAGGTTCCTGGGCAGTGATCGGAGCGCTTGGAAGGGCGGCAATTATCCTCATTCTGCCCGGCAAAGGCAAAGCGCGGGGATTGTTCGTTGACCGCTTCGTGGGGCGCGCAGTACTCTAGCCCGCGTTCGCAAACGGCGGGATGAGGCAATGGAAAAACACAAGAACAAGCCGGCAGTCGACCTCAGTCACCGGGACAAGCGCATCCTCTATGGCATTGTGCTGACCGTGATCTGGCTGGTGCTGGGGGCTCTCTACATTTCCTGGAATCTGGGCTGGGACCGCTTCGCCACGCTGCCCATCGACGAGATGGGCAATTTCCTCGAAGGGGCCTTCGCCCCGCTGGCGTTTCTCTGGCTGGTCATCGGGTTGTTCATCCAGCAGAGCGTGCTGGCCGAGAACAATCGCGAGCTGCGCCACAACAATGTCCAGTCCGAGAAGCAGACCATGGCGATTGCGGCCACGGAAATGAATGCGCGGCAGGAAACCTTCTTCAAGATCGCCGACAACACGCGGCGCCAGCTCGGCGGCATCGCCGGCCTGCTGTTCCAGTCGAGCAAGGGGCAGAGCGGCGACAACACCTACTCCGAAGCCGAATTCATGGAGATGTGGCACCTTTTCGCCACCGGCGACTTCGAGCTCTTCTCGCGCAATTTCCTGGCCCTGGCCGGCAAGGGCGTCGATCTGCAACCCTTGTTCTATGGCACGCAGATCCGCTCCACGCACACCGACAACTTCATCATGAACTTCGATCGCCTGCTGCGCCTGGCGCGCGACTGCGACACCAATGGCATCATCTCGGATGCCCAGTTGCACTCGGCGCACGGCCTGCTCAGCTCCCGCATGCGGGAGCTGCATCCGCGCATCAAGTTCAAGCGCTACGAGGTGACGCGCTCCAGTGCCTATCTGGAGCAGATCATCAACAGCAGTCAGGGGCAGGACAACGAACACGGGGCCATGAAGCCCGCACGCTGAACACACTCGAAGAGGAGCAGTCAGGATGGAATTCGTCGCGATCGTGATAGTGCTGGCCTTGCTCCAGTACTTCGTTTTCGGCTTGCTGGTGGGGCGCGCACGGGCGAAGTTCGATGTCCATGCCCCGGCCATCACCGGGCATCCGGTGTTCGAACGCTATTACCGGGTGCATCAGAACACGCTCGAGCTGATGATCATGTTCATCCCGGCCATCGTGCTGTTCGGCTACTGGGTCCGGCCGGATCTGGGGGCGGGCATCGGTTTCGTCTACGTGATCGGGCGCGTCATCTACCTGCGCGCCTACATCAGCGACCCCGCGCGGCGCGGGTTGGGTTTCGGCCTCAGCATCCTGCCCATCCTCATCCTGCTGATCGGCGGCGGCATCGCGGCCGTGCTCTCCCTGCTCTGATGCTCGCGCCCTGCCTCGGCGGCAGGGTTGTTCAATCCTTCCCGTAATTGCGCCGGTAGGTCGGCTCGCCCATGTGCGCGATCTGCTCGTCCACCAGGGCGTCCATCACCTGCAGCAATCCGGCATGGCGCCCCGGTGCCGCTTCGAGATATTCCAGCGTCTGCACGATGGCCTCCAGCGTGGAGAGCGCCTGGGCATGGGGTTCACGCCGGATGCGATAGCGGCTGGGCTGCGGGTTCTCCAGCTGATAGCGGGGCAGTGCGGCCAGCTCGGCTGATTCCAGCAACAGGCGGCGGCTCTTGCGCCAGGTGGCATCCAGAAAGATCAGGAGTTGCGGGGCCGTGTTCAGCAGGGCCGACAGCGGCTGGCTGTCGGGGCCGGGATAGATCAGCACGCCCGCCGGCAGCGGGTCGGCAGGTGCGGGCAGCAACTGGCAGTCGCGCAGGCCCAACGCCGCGATGCGCGCCGTGCCCAGCGCGTGGCGGGCCTCGGCGGCATGCTGCAGGATGCGCACGGGCCAGACATGGGGCTGGGGGGTGAGCGCTGCGCAGTAACACAGGGCAAGCGGGCGCTGGCACTGGGAACAGCGGAGTCTGCGCGCCATGCCGGGACTCCTCGTCTCAGGACTGGCGCCGCCCGGGGCTGCCGAGTCGGCGAATCTTGAACTTCTGCGCCTTGATGCGACGCTGCTCCAGCACCTGCAGGGCGGTGTCGACCCACTCGTCGGCGATGGCCACATAGCTGGCGTGTTCCAGAATGTCGATGCGACCGATGGCGCTGGCGGGAATGCGCTGTTCGGCCGTCAAGGCGCCGAGGATGTCGCCGGGGCGCAGCTTGTTCTTGCGCCCGCCGCCGATGTCCAGGGTCTGCATGCGGCGCACAGGCGCAGCGCCGGGCCTGCCCTGCAGTTGCCCGATGGACTGGATGCTGGCGCTGGCAGTGGCGGCATCGCGCTCGCGCAGCGCATCGACTCTGAATCGTTCGTTCTCGAAAAACAGACTCGCGGCGATGCCCTGCTCGCCGGCGCGGCCGGTGCGTCCGATGCGATGGGTGTAGACGTCGAGATCGCGCGGCAATTCAGCATTGATCACCAGTGGCAGCGCCTCGATGTCGAGGCCGCGTGCGGCCACGTCGGTCGCGGCGAGAAAGGGCACACTGCCGTTGCGGAACTGCACCAGGATCTGATCGCGTTCGCGCTGTTCCAGTTCGCCGTGCAGGGCGAGGGCGGGCAGCTCGTGCTGACGCAGGTGACGGGCGATGTCCATGGTGCCCTGGCGCGTGTTGCAGAACACCACGCAGGCCTCGGGCTGCCATCGCTGCAGCAGTGTCACCACCGCTGCGGCGCGACGTTCCTCGTCGGGGGTCTCACCCAGGCTGAAGAAGCGCTGCTCGATGCTGTGCGCGTCATGGGTGGACTCGACGCTGAGCTGCAGCGCATCGCGCTGGTAGCGGCTGCTCAGTGCCACGATGTCGGCGGGGAAAGTGGCGGAAAACAGCAGGGTCTGACGCGATGATGGCGTGTGGCCGAGGATGAACTCGATGTCCTCGGCGAAGCCCATGTCGAGCATGCGGTCGGCCTCGTCCAGCACCAGCGTGTTGACGCGGGCGAGGTCCAGGGTCTGCTTCTGCAGGTGATCGCGCAGCCGTCCCGGCGTGGCCACGACCACGTGAGCGCCGTGCTCCAGCGAGCCGATCTGCGGCCCCAGGGGCTGACCGCCGCTCAGGACGACCACCTTGATGTTGGGCAGATAGCGCGCCAGCTTGCGCAGCTGCGTGGCCACCTGGGTGGCCAGTTCACGGGTGGGGCAGAGCACCAGCGCCTGGGTGCCGAAGTCGCGGGGGTTGAGCCGTTGCAGCAGGGCGATGCCAAAGGCGGCCGTCTTGCCGCTGCCCGTCTTCGCCTGGGCAATCAGATCGCGACCCTGCAGGGCAGGCGGCAGGCTCAGGGCCTGCACCGGCGTCATTTGCGCATAGCCCATGTCCTGCAGATTCTGCAGTTGTGCCGGGGGCAGGGGCAGTGTATCGAAACCCGCTGCCTGAGCGGCCTCGGCCGGCGCAGAGGGGCCGGACATCACTCGACTCCCAGCTGGTGCAGGTACTCGTCGTAGTTGCCGACGAAATTGTTGAAGCCATCGGGGCTCAATTCGAGGATGCGAGTGGCCAGCGAGGAGACGAACTCGCGGTCATGGCTCACGAAGATCAGGGTGCCAGGGTAGTTCTCCAGCGCGAGGTTCAGCGCCTCGATGGATTCCATGTCCAGGTGGTTGGTGGGTTCGTCCATGACCAGCACATTGGGCTTCTGCAGCATCATCTTGCCGAACAGCATGCGGCCCTTCTCGCCCCCGGAGATCACCTTGACCTTCTTGTTGCTGTCTTCCTTGGAGAACAGCATCTTGCCCAGAATGCCGCGGATCCCCTGCTCGTCGTCGCCCGGGCGCGCCCACTGGCTCATCCATTCGAACAACGTCACGTCGTCGGCGAATTCATGATTGTGATCCTGGGCGTAGTAACCCAGCGCGGCGTTCTCGGCCCACTTCACCTGGCCGCCCAGCACCTCGTCGCCCTGCTTGCCGAAATGGCCGGTGATGGCCTGCAGCAGGGTGGTCTTGCCGATGCCGTTGGGGCCGATGATGGCCAGACGCTCGCCGGCTTCCACCATCAGGCTGAGATTCTTCAGCAGCACATGGTCGCCATAGGCCAGCGTGAGCTTGTTCAACTCCAGCGCCAGGCGATGCAGTTTCTTCTCCTGCTCGAAGCGGATGAAGGGGCTGACGCGGCTGGAGGGCTTCATCTCTTCCAGCTTGATCTTCTCGATCTGCCGTGCGCGCGAGGTGGCCTGCTTGGCCTTGGACGCGTTGGCGGAGAAGCGGCTCACGAAGGACTGCAACTCGGCGATCTGAGTCTTCTTCTTGGCGTTGTCGGCCTGGATGCGCTCGCGGGCCTGGGTCGAGGCGATCATGAAATCATCGTAATTGCCCGGGTAGAGCCGCAGTTCGCCGTAGTCGACGTCCACCATGTGGGTGCACACGCTGTTCAGGAAGTGGCGGTCGTGGGAGATGATGATCATCGTGCACTCGCGCTGATTGAGCACGCCTTCGAGCCAGCGAATCGCGTTGATGTCGAGGTTGTTGGTGGGCTCGTCCAGCAGCATGATGTCCGGGTCGGCGAACAGGGCCTGCGCCAGCAGCACACGCAGTTTCCAGCCCGGGGCGATGGCGCTCATCGGACCGTAGTGCTGTTCCAGTGGAATGCCCAGTCCAAGCAGCAGCTCGCTGGCGCTGGACTCGGCGGAATAGCCGTCCAGTTCCGCGAACTCGATCTCCAGCTCTGCCACACGCATGCCGTCTTCTTCCGACATTTCCGGCAGATTGTAGATGCGGTCCTTCTCCTGCTTGATCTGCCAGAGCTTGTCGTGGCCCATGATCACCGTGTCGATGGCGGAGAAATCTTCATAGGCGAACTGGTTCTGTCGCAGGATGCCCACGCGCTCGTCGACATCGACGCTGACATTGCCCGAGGTGGGTTGCAGTTCACCGCTCAGGATCTTCATGAAGGTGGACTTGCCGGAGCCGTTGGCGCCAATCAGGCCATAGCGATTGCCGTTGCCGAAACGCAGCGACACATTTTCAAACAATGGTTTGGCACCAAACTGAATGGTGATATTCGAGGCAGTGATCAAGATGGTATCCGTTGGACGAAGTGCCCGTGACGGGCAGAAAGTGAGGACAGCGCGAAAGCGGCGCATTATAGAGGACGTGCCCGTGAGCGACTACTGCTTATTTGCCGGTGCCTTGTTAGACTGCCGACGGCATTTGCAGTATCGTGCCGCCGCTTTCGCTGTTCCCCTATCGCAACTTCAGGTGTTCTCTTGAAAATTCTGATTCGCAATCTGGCTCGTGACGTTACCCGTGAACAATTGCAGGCGCTGTTCGAGGCGCATGGTCGCGTGCAGTCCTGCACCATCGTCATGGACAGTGAGACAGGGGGCTCCAAGGGCTTCGGCTTCGCCAACATGCCGGTGCCACATGAAGCCAAGGCCGCCATCAAGGCACTCAACAATCTGGAACTGCACGGCAGCAGGCTGCGCGTGAAGAAGGCGGAAGCGCCCGCCAAGGCCACCGCGGAGAATGCCGAGCCGCAAGCGGAGCTGCCGTCGAGCGATGCGCCGAAGACGGCCGACGACGTCGCGGCAGGGGCCCGCCTGAAGAAGGACGGCACGCCGCTCGGCCCCCGCAAGGCCCGCGTGTTCCGCAAGAAATCCTGAGGCACGCGCCGCCGCATGAACGAGCGCTCTTCGACGCAATCCCCCCAGAATGACGAGCGGCTCGTGCCGGTGTTCGAGCGCATGGTGACCACGCTGCGTGAGCAGGCCTGGTGCGTGATTCCTGACGCCTTGCCACTGCCCCTGCGCGATGATCTGCACGCCCGGCTGCAGCAGCCCGACGCCTTGCAGTTGCGCGCCGCCGGCATCGGGCGGCATAAGGACCACACCGTGGCGCCCGGCATCCGCAGTGATGCGATCGCCTGGATCACGGGCAGCACGCCCGCGGAGCAGGCCTGGCTCACCTGGGCCGACGCGCTGCGACTATTCTTGAATCGTCATTTGTTCATGGGGCTCGACAGCTTCGAGAGCCACTTCGCCCACTATGCGCCGGGCGCGTTCTACGCGCGGCATCTCGATGCCTTCCGCCAGGCCGGTGTGCCTGCCGCGAGCACGCGCCGCGTGTCCCTTGTGGCCTATTTCAATCCGCACTGGCAGGAAGACGAGGGGGGCGAGCTGGTGCTGGTCGACCCGCAGAGCGGGCAGGAACACCGCGTGCTGCCCGAACTGGGCACGGTCGCACTCTTTCTCAGCGAGGAGGTGCCCCACGAGGTGCGTGCCGCCCGCCGCGACCGCTACAGCATCGCCGGCTGGTTCCGCGTGCGCACAGGCAACGCCCCGTTCTGAAGGGCGCGCGACAGACGGTGGCAATTGCAGGGTAAGCAGGGGTGGCGCGACTGGCTGCCGCGCTGTGGCACGTGCTACTTTCAGCGCCGCGTTCGAGCCGCCAGTGGGCGTGCCGGAACGCCTTCTTCATCGCCATCGACAGTTTGCTACCCGGGAGACTCACACCATGATCAGAAAGACAATTCGCAGTACCTGCGCCGCCATCGGCAGCCTCCTGCTGCTGGCATCCACCCTCGTCAGCGCTGACGTCAGTGGCAACTGGAGCTTTGCCGTCGACGTGGCCGGGCAGACCGGCAATGCCACGGTCTCGATGACCCAGAACAGCGATGGCAGCATCGCCGGCCACTACACCGGGCAACTGGGTGACACCGATTTCACCGGCACAGCCACCGGCAACGACTTTCAGTTCACCCTCACCGGCGCGGCCGGCTCCGTGACCTACAAGGGCGCGCTGCAGGAAGATGGCACCCTCAAGGGCAGTCTGGATCTGGGTGGCATGGCGGAAGGCACCTTCGTGGGGCGCAAGGCCA
>JACCDZ010278350.1_pt1 | contig 18261 bp, 14 predicted proteins | sample 7449551 | NCBI WGS metagenome assembly JACCDZ01 (sample SAMN15323452, study PRJNA562643) | freshwater metagenome | isolation source: river surface water | place: USA:Blue River Watershed | collected 2017-08-18
CAGGCCGATTTTTTCTGCCTGCTGGCCAACACCTCCGATGACAAGCCGCATTTCAACAAGTCGCTGATTGTCGTGCCGGCCAAAACCCCTGGCATCACCTTCTCTGAAAAGCTGGACAAGCTGGGCATGCGCTCGTCAGACACCGCTCAGGTGTTCTTTGACAATGTACGTGTACCGCAGCGCAACCGCATTGGCGCCGAAGGCATGGGCTTCATGATGCAGATGATGCAGTTCCAGGAAGAGCGCCTGTGGGGCGCGGCCAATGCCCTTGGCGGCCTGCAAATCTGCGTCGACTCCACCATCGAATACTGCCGTCAGCGTTCCACGTTCGGCCAGCCCCTGATCGACAATCAGGTGGTGCACTTCCGCATGGCCGAACTGCAGACCGAAATCGAATGCCTGCGCGCCCTCGTCTATCAGGCCTGCGAGCAGCACATTGCCGGCGAAGACGTCACCCGTCTGGCCTCCATGGCAAAACTGAAAGCCGGCCGCCTGATCCGCGAAGTGTCGGACTCCTGCCTGCAGTACTGGGGTGGCATGGGCTTCATGTGGGACAACCCTGCCGGCCAGCTTTACCGTGATGGCCGTCTGGCCTCCATCGGTGGTGGTGCCGACGAAATCATGCTCGGCATCATCTGCAAGCTGATGAACATCCTGCCCGGTAAAAAGAAGAAGGCGGAATAAACCATGAGCCTGCCATCCACCGAAACCCTGCAGCTGCGTGAGGACGGTTTTGCCCTTCATGTCACGCTTAACCGCCCGGAATCACGCAATGCCATGAGTCTGCAGATGACGCAGGAACTGCGTGCCGTGTTCTCGGCCATCGAGAGCAGCGAGACCATTCGCGTTGTCGTCCTGCGTGGCACCAACGGACACTTCTGTGCCGGCGGCGACATCAAGGATATGGCAGGCGCACGCATGCGTGCTGCCGAAAGCGGCAATGATGAAGTCTATGCAGAACTCAATCGCGCCTTCGGTCACATGATCACGCAAGTCGATCATGCCCCGCAGGTGGTGGTGGCATTGCTGGAAGGAGCGGTACTGGGTGGCGGCTTTGGTCTGGCCTGCGTGTCTGACGTTGCCATTGCAACGGAAAACGCCCAGTTCGGTTTGCCGGAAACCGGCCTCGGCGTCATTCCTGCGCAGATTGCCCCGTTTGTGGTGCAGCGTATCGGCATGACACAGGCACGCCGGCTTGCCCTGCTCGGTGCCCGCTTCAACGGCAACGAAGCAGCACGTCTTGGCATTGTGCATCAGGTTGTTGCTGACACCGCTGCACTTGAAACGGCCCTCGCCGAAACACTGGCACAGGTAAAGAAATGCGCACCACTGGCCAACCGTGCCACCAAGGCCCTGCTGCATCGCGTCGGGCACGAGCCGCTGGAGTCCCTGCTGGATGACGCCGCCCGGCAATTCGCTCGTGCTGTCGCAGGCCCGGAGGGCGCCGAAGGCACCATGGCATTTGTCCAGAAACGCCCGGCCAAATGGGCTGAGTGACCAGCAGCTACATGCAGCAACATGACGTGCAGCACAACATTATCTGCCGAATGATCAGGAATTGATGAAAATGGCATTTACCAAAGTTCTGGTGGCAAACCGTGGCGAAATCGCCTGCCGTGTCATGCGCTCCGCGCGCGCACTCGGCTATCGCACGGTTGCCGTGTATTCCGAAGCAGATGCCAATGCCCTGCATGTGCAGGAAGCTGACGAAGCCGTCTGCATAGGCCCGGCCAAGGTATCGGATTCCTATCTGCGCATTGATGCCATTCTCGATGCCTGCAAGAAAACAGGTGCCGATGCCGTGCACCCCGGCTACGGTTTCCTCTCGGAAAACGAGCAGTTTGCCCAGGCCTGTATTGACCACGGCATTACCTTCATTGGCCCGACCCCTGAAGCCATCGAGCTCATGGGCAGCAAGCGCATTTCCAAGATCAGGATGATCGAGGCCGGCGTGCCTTGTGTGCCTGGCTATGAAGGTGCCGACCAGTCCGACATCTCCTTCGTCAACGAAGCCGCCCGCATCGGCTTTCCCGTCATGGTGAAAGCATCGGCAGGTGGTGGTGGTCGTGGCATGCGTCTGGTCGACAAGGGTGAAGACCTGCTCGCCGCACTGGCTACAGCACGTTCCGAAGCACAGAACGCATTTGGCTCCAGCGAACTGATCATGGAAAAAGCCGTGATCGCTCCGCGCCATGTGGAAATCCAGATTTTTGGCGACACCCTCGGCAACTGCGTGTATCTGGGCGAACGTGACTGCTCCATCCAGCGTCGTCACCAGAAAGTAGTTGAAGAAGCGCCCTGCCCCGTCATGACCCCGGAGCTGCGCGAGAAAATGGGCAAGGCCGCTGTCGCTGCCGCCAAAAGCGTGAATTATGTTGGCGCCGGCACTGTCGAATTCCTGCTCGACAAGGACAACCATTTCTACTTTCTGGAAATGAATACCCGCCTGCAGGTGGAACACCCCGTGACCGAACTCGTCACCGGCCAGGATCTGGTCGAGTGGCAATTGCGTGTCGCCAATGGCGAACCGCTGCCATTGCAGCAGCATGAAATCACGCTGACCGGCGCTGCCATTGAAGTGCGCCTGTATGCAGAAGATCCCGGCGCCAACTTCCTGCCGCAAACCGGCAAGGTACTGCGCTGGCAACCCGCCAACCTGCCCGGCGTGCGTATTGATCACGGTATGCGTGAGGCCGGCGAAGTCAGCCCGCATTACGACCCTATGGTGGCCAAGGTGATTGCCTACGGCAAAACCCGCACCGATGCCGCCCGTCTGCTGGCTCGCGCACTGGATGACACCATCCTGCTTGGCGTAAATCACAACAAGCAGTTCCTCGCCAACCTGTTGCGTCACCCCGTGTTTGTCAGTGGCGATACATCAACTGCCTTCATCGAACAGCATTTCAGCAATGACAGCAGCCTCAAGCCTGCCCTTGCCAACAGCGAAGCCCTGCTCGTGGCCGCTGCCCTTTTCCTGCATGACCTGCCCGCCCATTTCCACACAGGACTGACCGGCGCCACCCCGCTGATCCTGCAGTGCGGCGAGACCAGGACCGCACTTCGCCTGATGCTGGGTAACCAGACGCTCACAGCGGAAATAAACGGCACTACCTCCGCCCTTACGGTGCAGGCATTGCAGGAATCCACCTTGCATTACGAGATGGATGGTGTGCGTCGTCGCGTCGCCTTTGCGCGCGATGGCAACAATCTCTTTCTTGATCTGGCCAACGGCAACCTGCAGATCACGGATGTCACCCAGGCTCCGCCGGCAACCGCCGACAGCGAAGGCGACGGCCAGTTACGCGCCCCCATGGACGGCGCCGTGATCGACGTTCTCGTAGCAGAAGGCGCCACCGTAACCAAGGGTCAGACGCTCATCATCATGGAAGCCATGAAAATCGAGCATCAGCTCAAGGCCAACCGCGACGGTGTTGTCAAAACACTCAGCACCAGCCCGAAGCAGCAACTGAAAAAGCGCCAGCTGCTGCTGGTCATCGAATAACGCATCAACACATTAACCAGCGACACCGCGATCAGGAGTTACGCATGAGCAGTCTCAAGGGTAAAACCCTCTTCATCACCGGTGGCAGCCGCGGTATCGGCCGAGCCATCGCCTTGCGTGCCGCCCGTGATGGGGCCAACGTGGTCATTGCCGCCAAGTCGGCCGAACCTCATGCCAAGTTGCCCGGCACCATTTTCAGCGTGGCGGAAGAAATCGAGGCCGCCGGTGGCCGTGCCCTGCCCCTGCAGGTAGATGTGCGTGAAGAAGACCAGGTACGCGCGGCCATGGCCAAGGCCGCAGAACACTTCGGCGGCATCGACATGCTCATCAACAACGCCGGCGCCATCAACCTGATGGGCGTCGAGCACACCCCGCTCAAGAAGTACGACCTCATCCAGGGCGTTAACCACCGCGCCACCTTCCTGTGTGCCCAGGCCGCACTGCCTTACCTCAAGCAGTCATCCCAGGGTCACATCCTCAGCCTGTCGCCCCCCATCAACATGGCACCGCACTGGCTCAAGCCCTTCTCGCCCTACACAGTCTCCAAGTACGGCATGACCATCCTCACGCTGGGCATGGCCGAAGAGTTCCGTGACTACGGCATCTCCTGCAACACCCTGTGGCCGGCCACCTACATCGCCACCGCAGCGGTCGAGGTCAATCTGGGCGGCGATGGCGCGGTTCAGGTCAGTCGCAAGCCCGAAGTCATGGCAGATGCCGCCCACGCCATCCTGGTCACTGCCCGTGGCGAGCTGACCGGGCAGAGCCTGCTCGATGAACAGGCCCTCGCCCGCATCGGCATTACCGACCTCAGCTCCTACAGCTGCATCCCCGGCAACGAAGACAAGCTGCAGCGCGACTTTTTCCTCGACTGATATCCGTCAATCCGGGCCAAAAAACCCGTCTCCGTGGCAATCAGGACTGTCAATATCTTGATGCCACGGCGGTGGGAAGGTACCTTAGGCCCACTTTTGCGACCGGTTCGTCACCTTCTTCCGGTCATACTCCCTGAAAACAAGCCAGCGGAGCCCGCTGCATGCAGTGCGGGCCACCGAGGACACATTAAAACATGAGCCATCACGACCTCATCACGCCAATCGCCTTTGCCCGCAAGCTCGCCGCCATCACGCCAAAGCTCCCCAAGATGCTGATCGGCCTGAAGATGGCCGCCAATACCGATGCCACCTCCCCGGTCGGCCTTGGCTGGTGCGTAGAAAAAGCGACACGTGAAAATCCCCATGGCACCGCCGTGCTCTACAAGGACACGCGCCTCACCTACACCCAGTTCAACCAGTGGTCCAACCGCATTGCCCACTTCTTCCTGGCCCAGGGCCTGCAGAAGGGCGATGTGGTCTCGGTGTATGTGGAAAACCGTCCCGAGCTGCTGGCCATTGTGACCGGCCTTGGCAAGATCGGCGTGATTTCCGCCATGGTGAATACTTCCCAGATCGGCAAGGTACTCACGCACAGCGTGAACCTGGTCAAGCCAAAGATGGCGATTGTGGGCGACGAGCTCGTCAGCAACTTCAATGAAGTGCTGGGCGATCTGGACCTGGAAAGCAACAAGCTGTTCTGGCTGGCCGATGACGACACCCTGAAAAATCCGGGCACCGAACCATCCGGCTACCGTAATCTGGCAACCGAGATCAGCTCGCAGCCAACCTACAATCCGGCCACCACGAATCAGGTCTACCGCAACGATGGCCTCTTCTACATTTACACGTCCGGCACCACCGGCATGCCCAAGGCCGCGATTTTCTCGCACGGTCGCTGGATGAAGGCCTATGGTGCGTTTGGTTACACCATGCAGCTGGGCAAGACCGACGTCATCTACGTAACGCTGCCGTTCTATCACGCCACCGCCATGTGCGTGTGCTGGGGTTCAGCACTGGCAGGCGGTGCCGGTGTAGCCATGCGCCGCAAGTTCTCTGCCCGTGAGTTCTGGGACGATTGCCGCAAATACCGCGCCACCGCCATTGGTTATGTGGGCGAACTCTGCCGCTACCTGAACGAACTGCCACCAAAGCCGACCGACCGCGATCACATGGTTCGCAAGATCCTCGGTAACGGTCTGCGTCCCGGCATCTGGACACCGTTCAAGGAGCGCTTCGGCATCGAGCAGGTGCTTGAGCTGTATGCCTCTTCCGAAGGCAACATCGGCTTCTCCAACATCTTCAACTTCGACAACACTGTCGGCTTCTGCCCACTGCCCTACGCCATTGTCGAATACGACAAGGAAAACGAGCAGCCAGTGCGTGGCAAAGACGGCTACATGAAGAAGATCAAGAAGGGCGAAGCCGGCCTGATGATTGCAGAAATCACCGACAAGACCCCTTTCGATGGCTACACCGACCCGGCCAAGAACGAAGCCTGCATCCTGCGCGACGTGTTCGTGAAGGGTGACCGCTACTTCAACACCGGCGACCTGCTGCGCGACATCGGCTTCCGTCACGCCCAGTTTGTTGACCGTACCGGCGACACCTTCCGCTGGAAGGGTGAAAACGTCTCCACCACCGAAGTCGAAAACATCATGACCGGCCACGCGGCCCTTCAGGATGCCGTGGTGTATGGCGTCGAAATCCCCAACACCAACGGCCGTGCCGGCATGGCCTCCATCACCCCGCACGAAGGGCACTCGCGCAGCGAGCTGGACCTGCCAGGCCTCTATGCCCTGCTCAAGCGCGAACTGCCGGCCTACGCCGTGCCCGTGTTCCTGCGCGAACAGACGGTTGTAGAAACCACCGGCACCTTCAAGTACCAGAAAAACACACTGAAGAAGGAAGGTTTCGATCCCGCCAAGGTCAATGACGATCCCGTGTACGTGCTACTGCCGGGCACATCGGAGTACGTCCTGCTGACCGAGGAAATCTTCAGCAACATCCAGCAGGGCAAGTATCGCTTCTGATACCTGGCACCAATATCCTGCAACCCATAAAAAGCCGGCTTGATCGCCGGCTTTTTATTGCCTGAATATTCAAGTGATTACCCCCACCCCCCCTGCAATGGCGATGCGCTTTCTTTATTGACACCTGTACCGCACCCCTCATTCAAGGGGTATCGGCCTCCACACCCCCTCCCTAAACTAGGCCTGATTCTCTATATTCCGGTTACCCCGACCTGGTCTTTCGGTGAAGACATCGCATCTAACAGTCTTTTACTTTACCGATGCCAACCATCAAGCACGCTCACAAGGAGTTGACCATGCACCAGCGCAAACATCTGACATTGATTGCCGCCGCCATCATAAGCAGCCTCGTCAGTGGCTGTGCATCCAATGCAGCTAACGACAGCAAGCCCGGCAGCAGCGGCACAGGCAGCATCACTGCTGTACAAACGGCGGCGGGTAGCAGCGGCCTCGCCGTCAATGTGGGCTATCCGCAGGATTTGCGCGACTACGCCAACACTGTGGTCGTTCCCACGGCCTATGTGAAATTCCTGGTGGACGGAAAAGTGTTCGTGTCCAAACAGGGCAGCGCTCTGTCCACGCTGGGTGGCGGCAATGCCAACTCGGTAAAAGCCAGCGCCAAATACAAGGTCAATGGTATGAACAAGGCTTTGGCGCAGGAAATCGCCAAAAAAGCCTATGACGATTTTGTCTCCAGGCTGCGCGCCTCCGGTTACACCGTGCTCACCTATGACGACATTAAAGATCGCGACTACGTAAAAAAAGCAGCCCGTGACAAGGGTGATGCCAAGTGGGGATTGCCAGTCGAGTCCCCCATTGGCAGCAGCGATGTCTATCTCGTGGCCGCCCCCACTGATGAACAGCAAATCAAGATTGGCTTCACTGGTGCTTTCGCTGAATTCATCAGTCTCGGCAAACCAAGATTCAAGGATGCCACCGTCATCATCCCGACTTATACCATCGTTTCACCACAGGTCTGGGGTGAAACCGGCTCCAGCTATAGCAGCATTTCTGCCGGCATCAAAACGGCCGCCGGTATGAATCTGCAATCCGCCAGCGCCATGTGGATGGGCAAACCAAAAACCCGCATGGGCGGTGGTAACATGCCTGGTGTAGTCACAAAAGCAGCGGTCATCAACATCACGGAAAAAGCAGGTGAACTGGTAAAAGCGGCAGACACCACTCCTGCTGCTGCCAATGCCTTGAGCAAGGGACTTTCCATGCTCTCCGGCGCCGGCAGTATCAGCAGCAACTCTGCTGATTACGTTTTTAATCTTGACCGTAGTGCCTATACCGCCGGTGCGCTAAAAGGCATTACTGATTTCAATGCCGAAGTCGCCAAGGCAGCAGCCAACGCAAAATAAGAACCATATTCACAAAAACCGTCGCCATGAAAGTCCGGGAAATTTTCCCGGATTTTCATTTAACATGACATTTGAACGCACGAGAACCAGAATAGCTCTCAGTGCCCGATCAAGCCCATGCCCTCGGCCGTGATGCAGGCGCCTACTACCAGAACGGCATCTATCATGGAAAACTGACGGTGAAATGCACAATTTCCGATGTTCCCGACGCCAAACCCTGACGCCTCTTCCCCAGGACATCATCATGAAACCAGGATACTCCCTTGCCCTCATGCTGCTGATCGTGACCAGCAGTGCCAGTGCGGCCGGCAAGCGCTGTGACAGCGTCAAAGCCATGACGCGTATGACGGATGTCGTGACCGTAGGGACAGATGACAGCGCACAAATTCCACTCAGGCTTGCATCGGTGTACTGCCAGTCAAAAGACCCCAAGGGAAGATCCGGAAACCGTATGGGACTGGAAACAGCCGACGGAAAAACCCTGGTTCCCCAGCGCTACAACCAGATCATCGTGCTCAACAATCAATGGTCTCTGGTACAGAAAGACGACCTCGGCAGCACACCCAATGAGGACGACGGCTGGTATCTCTACGAGCACAATGAAGGCGAAGGAAAAAAGCTGCCTTGGGACAAATTCAGCGTAACCACACCGCGTAGCATGAAGGCTCTACCCGGTGTCGTGATTGCCGTGGGTGAAATCCGAAGCGAAGCAAAGTTCGGCCAGCACCATATCGGCGTGATGACGTCCTTCATGAAAAAGGTCCAGGATTTTCCGGGACTTTACGGCTATGCCATGGAAGGTACCATCGACTACTTCGATATCCTGCGCGGCCAGCGCCGCAGTGTACAGCTCTACCGCAACAATGCCTTTGTGGTACACACGCAGGACGGCAGCCAGATGTTCAATCTTCAGGGAGAGGCCATCACACCGATTCTGGCCGACATTCAGTTGCTGCAGAACGGACGTGATGCGGTAAGCCCCTTAATGAAAGCACGTCACCGCGACCTACCCAAGAACGACGGCGGCAATCCGATCATTCCCGGGCAAACCGCAGACACGGTATATCTGCCACTCGATAACGACGGCTCACTGCTGCCGCTTCCAGATGGCGCTGTCGGCGTGATGTGGATTCCTTCCCTGAATAGCGAACGCGATATTTACATATCCGGCTGGGGGCTTGTTTTCCCGCGCGGTAAGGACATGGAAATCGCCATCGGCAGCGGCGCTGTGGTCGATGTGGTGAAGCAAGCAGCCCGCCTGCCACGTTATTCCGGCATGAGTCTCGGCAATGACAAAAGCACGGCTTACCGTCTTATGCTCAAGTTACCGGAAAGCAGTGAATGGCTTTCGGTAAACAGCAGCAATCTGCAAGTGGATGAACGTAGCCAGCGTGCTGCGCATGCCACCACCCTCTGGAGGCAGACTGACAAAGAGGTATTGGACAAGTACATGGCGGACCGCCAGAAAACAATAGACCGCAATGCTGAAATTTTGCGCCTGCGCGAAGAGGAAAACCGTCGTCGCACGGAGGCCAGCGATCGCTACCACGCACAAGTGGACGCACTGCGTGAGCGCGCACGCGCGGGCAACTGTGATTATGAGGTACGCAATGCGCTCTACCAGTTTGACGCACAAACACAGCGTGAGGTCCTGACACGCTGCGGCCTAAGCAGCAAGGAAGACATCAGTCTTGCGAGCCACGTAGGCGTTTCTCCCCAAAAGATTTCCGAGGCACGCGCCGACTTTGATCGACGAAATGGTGCGCTCGAAGCACAACGCGCACGCAATGCTGGCACGGCTGCGTTGCTTAATGCCATGAAATACCGGGGCCCTGACAGCAACTGGGCCGAGGTACGTATCTATGATCGCAACGGAATGTATCAGGCCACGCGCACCATGACGGGCACCCAGGCGGAAGTCATCGGCGCCAAACCATGATTGATTATGGCACCCGCAGGTTAGATCTTAGCTCCAGTTCGCCTGCTGGCGCAGGCACAGGCCGGGTCACCCTGTCGTGCTGCCGCTCCCCCTCTGGCTTCAGCATTTCCCCTGCCAGCTGCACAAATCGCGTCTGGAAGGCTGCCAGCGTCCACTGACCAAAAATGGTATGGCCGCCTTCGTAGGCCTGCTGCTGATACTCCTCGTTCGTCGTGACATAGCCCATGTAGTCGTTGCAGTAGGTACAGATCAGCACATGCCGGATACCCCTGGCCTGCAACCGCTCTGCCACCACCTGACGCACACGCTCGCCCGCTGTTGTAGTGAACTCCCCCGGGCAGCACACAATCGCCACCTGACCAATGGTGACAATCTGCAGTGGCAGCACCGTCGGCACCATGGCGCTGTTACCGATGGCACCACGCCTGGCCTGCCGCTTCATTTCACCCACCAGTGGGTCCGCAAAGCCAGGCAACAGAAAACTGTCCAGCGGCTGCCCCATGATGCTCTTGCGGTCAGTCTCCATCAGAATGGCTTTTTCACCCTGAGCAGCATAAATCCGCCGGTAATACGCCTGATCTTCTGCCGAATAATTGCCGGGGTTGTTCAGACGATGATTTTTCAGCACGCCGGCAATCTTCCTTGAAAGAGCCGCCAGCGGTAGTGGCATGCCGGGACCATCCACAGGCGTGCCCGCAAAAAAGGCAACACCATGGCAAGGCTCACTGGTCCATGCCTCGGTATTGCCATTCGCAAACACCGGATCAGCCTTGATGCGGGTGAAGTCGGCATAACTGAACACCGCATCAATATCACCGCCAATGACTTCCTCGTTTTGCGCGGACAACAGCGACAAGGCGCGCTCGCTCTGGTGGCGGCCGTTCTGCTCGGCATAGGCGTATTCCGCGTCTCCCTTTATTTTCTTGCGCCGCGTGATCTCACCTGGCCCATGATAATGCGGCGAGACGTCCCCCGCTGTTGCCTGGGCAAAGATGGCCACCGCACCAGCCACACCCGCATTCTGCAGCGCATTTTCCGCATGGCTTGCCGCATAGCCCTTGTTGTCGCCGTCATGCTTCAGCAACGAACTGCCCACACACGTGGCATGCACACCAAACAGCGATAGCAGGGACTGCAACTCACCGTGACGACGCAGACTCAGCAGCGTCATGCCACGATCAATCGCAAGATGGGTTTCTGTCACACGACGGGGTATGACATCAGGATTACGGTTGTATGCCTGCAGCGAGCGGTTCCATGCCACCGGCACATCATCCGCAAATTTCCCCTTAGCCAGCGCAATATCCGTTGGTGCCGCTGCAAGCCTGGCCTGCAGAACGGCTGCAACCACGGCCTCCACAATCTTCTGCACATGCTCCGGCACAAAGCCCGGCGTCACAATGTTGTACATCACGTCATGCGTACAGCCACCTGGCCCCGAGTGTGTATGGGTACAGGTCAGCACCAGCGCCGCCTCATTAAAGGCTTCTCCCAGGTGCCCACGCAGCGCCGCACATACACCCGTACGCATGGCATGAGTGACATAGCCCAGATCAAGGCAACAGAAAATCAGGGCGTTATTCTTTTCATCCTGCAGGAATAGTGCACGGGCAAACAACGGACTCTGCACACCACGGGCACGATGCTGCCACATGCCATAACCCTGCATGGCATACCCTTTGGGAACGATCCCGATCTCCTGCTTGCCCCACCCCGCCTGATACACAGCAATACCTCATCAACAGAACCGGTTTCCGGAAGACAGGAGATGAACGCCTGAGAAATGCGTAGCCCCCACCCCCATTACGGAAGATGCACAAAGGGTATCGCGAAAAGCAGACAGGGGTGTTGGCCGAGCGGGTCAGGCGCAGGACCCGGCAGCCCGTCAGTGCCTTGCAGCAGACAACACATCAACCTGCAGACCCTGTACCGCCGCAGGTGGTATCTCCATACCGAACAGTGTGCCCGGATTGAGCACAATACCAACACCCGGGCTCATCCGCGCCAGCACCCAGGCAAACCGGATAATCAGCCCGTAACCGAATGCCGGAAACTGGCTGGCCATGGCAATGGCGCGTTCAGGCGCAGTAAACATGGCAATCACGGGAGTGCCCTCGTGATTCTTCAGCACGAGTGGGGAGGCTGAATCATCCCACTTCCCCTCCGGACCCAGGTCCTTGTCGAGCAACACAAAGATATCACCTGCAACAAAGGCATCCATGAACGACGAGACAGCGGCGTCACCAGCCCGGACCGCCGCCAGCACGGTCTCCAGCTCATTCAGGGGAATCAGGTTATCTGTAGTCATGATGAGAATCCGTTATTTCCTTGCCCTCAGGGCCGCCTCAAAGGCACTGCGCGCCCATTGCTGCATGTCATCCTGGTCTTCGTACACCTCGGGCGGTGCTTCGTAATACCGCAACGTAACCATCCTGCCTTTTGATGCATACGTAAAAGGCTCCAACCCGGCCTTCTCAAAACTGGCGACATTCACGGCATCGGCTTTCAGGTACAGTTTTTCCTGCAGGATAATCCCAAACATCAGATCATCACGGTACAGGCCATAACCACCAAACATGCGACGCACACGTGGCACACCAAAGCCTGCCATCTGTTCAAGAACAAGCGCTACAAACTCGTCATGACCGGGTCGTGATTGCCGCATGATCACCCCTGCGCCAGCATGCCGTTATCCAGCAATTGCCGGAACCCCGCCTGCACACCATCCAGCAACGATTCCGGTGCACCCGCCGCACCCAGCTGCGTCAATATGTCACTCACACTGCCAGCGCCATCCACATGCTGCAGCAATGGCGCAAACCCCTCCGACAACTCAACCGTGCGGTGCTCCACGGTCGGCTCGCAGCGCGACACATGACTCACTTCGGCGCGAGCCACCAGAATGCGGGGATTGCTCAGCTGCAATACCTGCTGACGCTGTGTCTGTGTTAACGGCGTCCTGTTAATGTGTCGCCACAACCCGGCACCCATGTGCGGGCAGAGTGACTTTTTTAACTGCTGGTACGTATCCGGAATAATGGCCGCACTCACAAACGGCGCCAGTCCGACAGGACGCGTCAGCCAGTCAGGTTCCAGCACAACCTGAGCGGGCAAAACCGCATTGCCTTTCAGCACCTCTGCCTTGAGGGCTGCTCCGGTCCACGCCATACCCAGCTCGGCCTCCAGAATACTGATCGCCAGCGCCTTTCCCCGGGCCAACTCCACGTCCATACCAGACAGTTTTTCTTTCAGACGAATGCCAAACGTCGTCACGCGCTCCAGTGGCGGCGTGCGCATGGTCTGCGTATCAATCAGGCTGCGCAGCAACCCAAGACCATCACTCAGTGATGAAACAATGCTGAACGTCAGAGGAAAGGCACGACAGAACTGGGACAGGATCAGGCCCACCCGCATGGTCGCATCCAGCTCCAGCGCATCATGACGGATAACCGAAAAATCCTGACGCTCACTCTCATCCAGATCGTAAGCCGTCAGTGCTGCCATAGGCTCCCGACCAAAGCGCTCCCGCAAGTCGCGATCAAACAGCAGGTCAAACAGCAGCTGTTCCTGCACGGCAAAGCTCATTGCACGGCCTCCACTGCCACCGCATCACCATCCAGACTGGCCACTAGCGCGACACAGGCACTGCGCTCACGCACCATCGTGCGCAGGCGCTGCAGCACCGTCATCACGGTATCGTGGTCCATACCCTCGCACTCATAGCAAAGCGCTTTCACATTCGGCAGCAAGGGCAGCATCACGTCGAGCATCTGCCACACCTCATCCAGTACCGGGCTCTCGTGCATGTCCACATACACTGGTCCCTGCGCACCTTGCCGCAGTCGGCCGCCGGCTATGTGTACTTCAATCACACGCTCGCACGGCAAATCCTGCAAGGCATCCAGCACACGCTGGCCACTGGCCATTTCGTATGACACCAGATGCCCCATGTCCAGCAACAGCGCGCAATCCGCTTCACGCGCCAGCCGCCCGAAAAACGTGAACAGCGGCATGGTGCCTACGGCAAACGTCATGGGTGCCGGTTCAATCGCCACCGTCACCGGCACGGCTGCTTTTACTTCCTGCACGCGGATAATGGATTGCTGCAGCGAGGCTTCATTCAGGATGGGCGGCACAAAATAGCCCAGCTGCGTCGAATACCCGTGGCCCTCCTGCCAGAAGCAGTAGGCACAGTCCTGCGCAAACCAGGGCGACCCTACCTGACGGATATGCGCTGCCGTTTCAGCCAGCCACGCCGGCGCATTCGGAAACGTGCCGCAAAAATTGATGTAAGACGGATGAAACAGCACCGGCACACCCGCTGTACGAATACGCTCGACCTCCGGCAACACACGTTCCACTTCTGCCTGCCCGGCATATTCAACAAAGCGCGGCCCGCCCGCTTCCTGCACCAGCGCCACCGGGTCCGGCTCTGACGAAAGACTCAGGCTTACGCCAACACCCAGCGTGGGTAACTGCTCAAACATCAACTCGCCCCGGCTTCTTTCTGCAGCGATGCCATATCAATCACAAACCGGTATTTCACATCACTTCTGAGCAGGCGCTCATATGCCTCATTGATCTGCTGGATATCGATTTTTTCAATGTCGCACACAATGTTGTGCTGACCGCAAAAATCCAGCATCTCCTGCGTCTCGGCAATGCCACCAATGGAAGACCCTGCAAACTGTCGGCGCTGGCCCACCAGATTGAACACACCCACCGGAATCGGTTCCGACGGCAAGCCCACCTGGCACAAGGTGCCATCACGCTTGAGCAAGCCCAGCAGCGCATTCACCTCATGCGGGGCCGACACCGTATCCAGAATGAAATGAAAGCTGTTGCGGTGCGCCTTCATTTCTTCCTTGCTGGTCGACAGCACGGCCTCGTGTGCGCCCAGCGCCAGTGCATCGGCCTTTTTCTTTTCCGATGTCGTCAGCACCACCACATGCGCGCCAAAGGCACGGGCAAACTTCACGCCCATGTGCCCCAGACCGCCCAGACCCACCACAGCCACCTTCTGCCCCGCCCCCACCTTCCAGTGACGCAACGGCGAATACGTGGTGATACCGGCACACAGCAGCGGTGCAGTCGCCGCCAGATCAAGCCTGGCTGGCACTTTAAGGGTAAAGGCCTCATCCACAACGATGCTGTTGGCGTAACCACCATAGGTCACTCCACCGGTATGCTTGTCCGGCCCGTTGTAGGTAAAGATGGCGCCCTTTTCGCAATACTGCTCCACGCCCTCGGCACAACTCGGGCACACACGGCACGAATCCACCATGCAGCCCACCGCCGCAATGTCTCCCGCATTGAATTTTGTGACGGCACTGCCAACGCTCACCACACGCCCGACAATTTCATGACCAGGCACACAGGGGTAACTGGTACGTCCCCAGTCGCCTTTCACCTGATGCAGGTCGGAATGGCACACGCCGCAATACAGGATCTCGATATGCACATCCTGCGGCGTGGGATCACGTCGCTCGAACGAGAAGGGAGCAAGTGGCGCAGTGGTGGATGTTGCCGCGTAACCGATGGCCTTGATCATGATGGCAGTCCTTGTAAGGTGACCCTGTATCGAGACACGGCAAGATCCCGGCAAGAGGGAAGCCGCATACAGACAGGAAAGCCCGATGATTGGATGTTGCGTGCCAATGGGCAAGCTGAAAATGCAGGACAGCAAAGGCCAAAAACAAAAAACCCGGTCATTTGCATGACCGGGTTTTCTGCACTATTGGTGACCCCACGGGGATTTGAACCCCGGTTACCGCCGTGAAAGGGCGATGTCCTAACCGTTAGACGATGGGGCCAATTTTTTTTGCATTATCTGCTGTTAAGCAAAGTGTGCAAGAAAATTGGTGGAGCTAAGCGGGATCGAACCGCTGACCTCTACAATGCCATTGTAGCGCTCTCCCAGCTGAGCTATAGCCCCCTTAACTGAGGCGCGCATTCTATTAAGCAGCCGGGAGGTCGTCAAGCATTCCCTTGAAAAATTTCAGAAAATCACTGAAACCGTTTGCTGCCCTGGCCCTGCGCGCCAGCAAAAGTCTGCGTCAGAGCAGTCTCTCGATATCCGCCACAATGTCCTCAGGCTTGGTGGCAGGCGCATAACGGCTGATCACCTTGCCATTGCGATCCACCAGGAACTTGGTGAAGTTCCACTTGACTGCCTTGCTGCCCAGCAAACCGGGAGCCGCGCTTGTCAGGTGCTTGAACAGGGGATGTGCATCATCACCATTCACATCAATCTTGGCGAACATGGGAAAGGTCACACCGTAGTTCAGCTCGCAAAACTCGCTGATCTGGGCATCACTGCCCGGGTCCTGGTTAAGGAACTGGTTGCAGGGAAAGCCCAGCACCATCAGCCCCTTGTCCTTGTACTTTTCATAGATGGCTTCCAGCCCCTTGAACTGGGGTGTAAAGCCGCACTTGCTGGCGGTATTAACAATCAGCAGCACCTGGCCCTTGTAGTCGGCAATAGGCTTGTCATGACCGGTAATCGTCTTGCCGCTGTAATCGTAAACACTGGCCATTGGCCTCTCTCCTTGATGACTAAAAAGGGATCTGAATGAGAAGGATCATCATTCGCCCGGGGTATCGGTGTCGAGCATAAGCGAAGCGGAGTTCACGCAATAGCGCAAACCGGTCGGTCGCGGGCCATCCGGGAAGACATGCCCGAGATGGGCGTCACATTTCCGGCAAAGGATCTCGGTACGGATCATGCCGTGGCTGGCATCCCGATGCTCCTCAATCGCGCCATCCTGCACCGGCGCCCAGAAGCTGGGCCAGCCCGAGCCGGAGTCGTACTTGGCCACCGAGCTGAACAGCGGCTCGCCACAGCAGCGGCAGCGGTACACCCCGTCACGATGCTCGGCATAGTACTTGCCGGTAAACGCAGGCTCCGTCCCCTTCTCCCGGCACACCCGGAATTCCTCGGAACTGAGTTCAGCCTGCCACTCTGCTGCCGTCTTGCTGATCTTGTCGGTCATGATGCGCTCCGCGTCCTGCCTCGTTTATACGGCCCAGTTCATACAGCCCGAAAAGCCCTGATGGGGGCGCCATGCCCGTCTCACAAGCCAAAAGCCGGGGCTCACTGAAAAGATTCCGGCACGGGCTAACTGTTACACAAATCCGCCATGTCACCACTTGCACAAACCCGGACACAGTAACACTATAGGGAATAACCTATTTAAAACCCTATTCAGGACAATTTAAGCCATCATGCCCCTGCTTGAATCCGTCGAAACCTTCCTCGCCGACTACCCGGACCTCAGTGCCACCCAGTTTGGCACCCTGTTCCGCAAGGACCCGAATTTTGTCGGCGAACTGAAGAAGGGCCGTAGTCCGCGTCAGGCCACGGTCGATCAATTGCTGGCCGACATGGCGGGCTACCGCCTGCAACACCCGGTTGAGTCATCCCCCACCAAACCCCCAGTGCGCGAGCATTCCATGGAAATCACGAAGTCTGCCAAGCTGAAGAACGTCTGTTACGACATCCGCGGTCCTGTCCTCAAGGAAGCCACCGCGATGGAGGAACAGGGCCACCGCATCATCAAGCTGAATATCGGCAACCCGGCCCCCTTCGGCTTCGAGGCCCCCCAGGAAATCCTGGCGGACGTGATCGCCAACCTGCCCAACGCAATAGGCTATTGCGAGTCCAAGGGCCTGTTCGCCGCACGCAAGGCCATCATGCAGTACTACCAGCAGAAGAACCTGTTCGGTGTGGAAGTCGGCGACATCTATATCGGCAACGGGGTCTCCGAGCTGATCGTCATGGCCATGCAGGCCCTGCTCAACAACGGCGACGAGATGCTGATCCCGGCCCCGGACTACCCGCTGTGGACCGCTGCCGTCACCCTGTCCGGCGGTACCCCGGTACATTACCTCTGCAATGAAGAGGATCACTGGTACCCGGATCTGGAAGACATGGAGCGCAAGATCACCTCCAAGACCCGCGGCATCGTGATCATCAACCCCAACAACCCGACAGGCGCGGTGTACCCGAAGCCGGTGCTGGATAAGATCGTCGCCCTGGCCCGCAAGCACAACCTGATCCTGTTTGCCGACGAGATCTACGACAAGATCCTGTATGACGAGGCCCAGCATACCTGCCTGGCCACCCTCGCCCCGGATCTGCTCTGCATCACCTTCAATGGCCTGTCCAAGTCCTATCGCGTGGCCGGCTTCCGCTCCGGCTGGCTGATGGTCAGCGGCAACAAGGCCATGGCCAAGGACTATATAGAAGGACTGGACATGCTGGCCTCCATGCGCCTGTGTGCCAATGTGCAGGCGCAATACGCCATCCAGACGGCACTGGGGGGATACCAGAGCATCAACGACCTCATCCGTCCGGGCGGACGCCTCTATGAGCAGCGCAACCTTGCGGTGGAGATGCTCAATGCCATTCCCGGCGTGAGCTGCGTCAAACCGGAGGGTGCGCTTTACCTGTTCCCGCGCCTGGACCCGAAGGTGTACCCGATTACGGATGATCAGCAGTTCATTCTGGAGCTGCTGCGCGCCGAGAAGGTGCTGCTGGTTCAGGGCACTG
>JACCDZ010355876.1_pt1 | contig 18260 bp, 21 predicted proteins | sample 7449551 | NCBI WGS metagenome assembly JACCDZ01 (sample SAMN15323452, study PRJNA562643) | freshwater metagenome | isolation source: river surface water | place: USA:Blue River Watershed | collected 2017-08-18
ATGCGGAATGTGGTGGAATGCTCTCTCAAATAGACGGAGAGCTGGGGGTATCTGTTGATAGGTTAATGTACCATGAAATAGTTCAGCAGGGTATCCTAGACCATTTAATAGCGCGTTAGTCTGCCATTCCATGAGATCTTTAGGTGTAAAATTCCTACCAGTACCACTTACTTCTTGATACTGTGTAGGCATAGGTAATGCAAACATAGATTCTCTATTCTCCCTATGGCGCTTAACTAATTCAGCCATATTTTTCTTCCATAGTGCTGTGTTTACAGTTACTCCAGGATCTAGGTTACCACTAGTACCAGCTATACCAGGGCTGAAAATACGGATAGGTACTAGGAAGTCTCTAGCTAAAGTTTCATCTGCTTTTCTATATAACTGCCACTGGAATAAATCCCTATAGTGTGCAATGGGAGCGGGTATCCCTAAACCATTTTTGGAAACACCGGTTATACATGGTGGCGCGTATACAAATATAGCTTCTGGATTGAATATGAAAGCTTTATCCATGCTTATAGCCCGAAGCATAGCTTTTGGTGTATTGTTGATGTAGAAAAGGTCACCACTTTTAATTCTGGCTATTTCTTCTGGATCAAACTTGTAAATTACATCTACTTTTCCTGTTTGTGTGGCTTTTCTAAGTTTGATGTGTCTGGGATCCAAATGGACTAAACGTATGTCGGTTTCTTTACGAATAAACATATCGGTAAAATCCACTTCTACTTTTGGTACTTTTGTAATGTCGCCGTTAAACTGTGCAAGTTTATCTACATCTGGCACTTTGTATTTACATGATTTAATATCAAAAGAAACCTCACTCTCTGGAAAAGTATTTATACTTACATTTCTGGATACCGTATTCCCATTTCCATCCACACCACGGAATACAACGAATCTATTCCACGGTAAATGCATACGAACCACAGATATACCATAACAGAAACCATCTTCTCCCATAGTTTGCATGGATTGAAAAATGTCCAAAGATTCTACAAGTAAGTCTCTACGTTTAGTGCGTTCCGTAACGTCACCTAATCCGTCTTGGAATTCTATCTCAGTAATAAAGTGCGACACTACTCTCTTAGTAGCTGCTTCATACTCACTATTAAGAGTGGTTAAATGCGCGCAAAAATCTAATGAAGCCTGCTGATCCTTAGGAAGCGACTCGTTTGCATGCAGGAAGAAAGGATTATCTGTTTTAGATTTCTTTTCTGTAAATGGACTCTGGATACTCCAACTCATTATTGTTTTTATTTAAAATTTTTGATAAGTCCGGTATATTTACGGAAGCTTCTTTAGATAATTTTTCTCCCGCAATATCTTTTCCTTCAACTCTCTTTCCTGTGTCTATACAAGGAGTCGAGTTAGTTACTACAGCTGACTTTATCATAGTCTTATTGTAACACAAAAATAAGTATTTTAAACAAAAAGTTTTTGTCGAACGCAACTTCTCCTAGAAAAAGACCTTTTCGTTGTTCCAGATCTACATCGCCTATTTTACCATGTAATACTACTTCTGAAGCAATAGGTAAACTTATCTCCAGCGCGTTGTCGGATTTTACAAATACAGTTAGACTATTACCATTTATTTTAGCATTTAGGGCATTTACTTTAACCTGTATAGGAAAGTTAGGAATACCCAGGAAAATGTGATCTTTAGATTTGGAATTACTAATACCGTAATACCAACTAATAAGACTCTCCGTAGTAGACAAATTGTTGCGAATATACTCTGATACGTGCTTTGATAAACCTAGGTCATCTTTTGTAGGTGTGGGTTTTTTGTAGGCCTCGTATTCTGGTTGTGGCCTAGCTTCTTCTATTACGTCCTCAGTTATTACGGGACTGCTATTAATTTTTTCCAATAGTTCTTGCTGTCTTCTTACACTCGTAGGTATCTTGTGTTCACCACGGTCGATTTCGCTTGCTTTAAATTGTTGACTCATATTGTTCCTGAAGTGTTATAATCTTCTTAGGTTTAGCTTGTTTATGTCGTTTGTACAAGAACTTAATTAACATTTGTATGTTCTTACTATTAAAAAGATCCGAGCATAAAAGAACACCATCTAAAAATATTTCAAAAAATAAATTTTCTTTAAAGAATACCTTTATGCACGTACCGTTTTCGTCCAGTATTAGGGCTCTATTATCTAACAGAGAGATGTTTTGTTTAAAGCAAAGACCAACAGACTTGGCTTCCGAAAGAAAAAATGCGCAATGCAGTATAAGCTTCTCATGTGCGGATATATCGGAATATAGGAAATAAGTATCTAGAAATTTGGGAAATGATTTATTTTCTAATATAGATGGCTTTATAGACTCTTCTATAAACTTAGGTAAATCCGCTACATCTATAGAAGCAAATTTGCATACACGCACAGATGTCTTTTTTCGTATGCATGGATGTTCTTGTGAATTCCATTTATACCAAGTTCTACTAGATATACCTATTTTTTTTAACCAATCTGTCTTCCTACCACCATTACCAGTATAGGAAGCCAGATTGGTTTGTAACAAACCCAGCATTTTTTTAGCATCTGCTAAATTTAAATATCTGGATTTAATTTTCATTAGTTACCAGTGATTGCATCGTAAGCCTTAGATAGGGTTTCCTCTCTAGCTGTACGCTGCTCGGTATACTTTCCGTATAGATCTTCAATCTTAGCGCTGTCATAACCCGCCCCATTAAGAGAGGTTACGAAACCCAATTGCTGGGCAGTTCTAATTTCTTGCAATAATTCATTTTCTTCACTCATATTAGTCAGGTAATTTAACAGTTTTACTAGATATTTGTTCAGGGTTCATGTACTCGTAGTTGCCGGTCCTACGGTTTAGGAACAATTGGTACAACCTACCATCTGATCCTATTTTTACACCTTTAGTTAGCCGAGCGTCTACACCAATTCTTTCACTATTACCGGTCCAGCAGGATATCCCACTAGACGTGCGCACTAATAAAGAAGAACCAGGAACAACAGCACAATACACTTCTGCATCTATTTGTTCAAGAAAAGAATTCATTATTTTTCCTACGGTTAGACACATACCTACCTCTGGAAGTTTATTTTCTACTAAAGTAAAAAACTCCTGTTCAACCATGTCCTTAGCTAGTTCTATTTTTACTGTGTGAGCAAAAGTAATGTCATTAGACGCCACATACATTCTATGATTTTCAGTAACAGGTAGAATAGAACCATCCAAGAACTGAAAATTAACTAAGTTACCCTTGTAAGGAGATTTTATAATGTTAAATGGTTTAGCAAAGTGACGATGAAATCCAGAACCAAGGCAACAGAACTCATGATCGAGAGTAACCTCACTAAATTTAATCCAACCTTCTGAAGTAAATACTTCTACATGCCCAGGAAAGCACTCAGGACCTTCTAGACCAGAAAGAAATCCAAATTGAGAAGGATGTACCGCTTGCATGTCTTCAGTTATAGACTCAGAGCTTTGGATACCACCCTCACCTAATTGCGTAACCCTTCTGGCGTTTTCTAAAAGATGAATTGGATTAATTTCTTCTAGAGGAGAAGATAACGGGTTTCCAACTAGTTGCCTCTCCCCATACGAGTCAAAGAAGAACGGAGTTAGGTACGATAGATTCTTTCTATAGGACGCATTGGCTAGAAGTTTTTTCCGTATACCTGTGCCGTCATTACGTATTCGTTCCGATAACTGTTTGTTTACAGGAAACATCTTTTTAAATGTTAATGAGTCCCTGTAGTCTGTGACATCTAAACCCTTATTTACATTAAGAAGTTTTTGTGTAGATGCCATCAGCCCGCTAACTCCAAAACTTATATACGGTTCTTCCTGCGCATCATAGTCATAAGATACGGATTCAGAAAAGTCATCATTGAGTTCACTGGTGTCCCGATCATCTTTTTCTTCGTCACCATCATCAAATGCAGATTTTTCTAACTCGTTTTCATGGTTAACGAATCTCAGGATCTTATTAAAAAGTTCAGTGTTATTGTTCATTTTAGTCTATTAATGTATTAAATATTTCAGCAAAGTTACTACCGACATGTGAGGATTCTTTTTGCAGGGTAGTTAAAGCTTCTTCTGCTACAAGCATTTCCTGTATGTCCAAAACAATATCAGATCTATCAGTACTGGACATGTCTTTAGTAAGATCAATACCCCAGGTTCTAGCAGAAAGTACTATTTCAGGATCTCTGTCTAGCCCATTAAAATGAGCGGCAGCTTTTTTCCACATCTTAGTGTATTCCGCATCAAACGGAGTGGTATTACCCGCAGAGGTATGTGCGTACCAACCTATCCATTTCAAATGTTGCGGTACCACGTCACCAGAGGAAGCTTCTTTAACCAGTTCAACAACTGCTGGATTTCTTACTACATACGCATCCAGTGCATCGCTTGGAGATAAATCAGGTTTAAATTCGGGTAGTAAAGACTCGCTTAGTTCTTTACCTATGAAAGCTGCTTGCTTCTCCATATCAAATTTACCAGGAAGATTCATCCTAGTAACTCTTTCGTGCACCTGGGCCTTCTCGAAGAAATCATTTAAAAGTTTTCTTTTGTCTGGGTTCTCCCCAGCTAGCGTTTTCTGGAATTTAGGAACCGCTCTTTCATACGCCCTATCCAACGCCGAAGGGTCATAATTAGCAGCGTTCATTTTAAAAAGTTCATCTCCCCAGTTTTTACGCATTTCTTCGTCAGGTACCCCCATGTCTTTAAGCAGAGAGTACAAGTGAATATTAGATGATCGAACCTTAAGTGAATATTGACCGGTATCAGATTCAAGCCCAACACGAAAACTACTCCCAGTACCTGGTCTAGTATTTACTTGAGTTTCCAGACTTCCGTTTTCCTGACGCCTTGTGTAAACTCCTGGAATCAGTCTACTCTGCATCAGAGATCCGTAATCGTTACCTCCGTGGATAAATGTGCCTCTGTCTGTCAAATATGGCACACGCATTAGTGTAGTTTGTTTTTCATCCAACAACGCACCTTCCTTATCGTACAATTGTACTGTTCCTTTTAATTTTCTTCCAAGATATAGATCTTTAGAAATTGCCTCTTTTTCGTACTTCTTAGTAAACGTAGGAGGATCTTGATAATGTAAATCCCTAACACGCATAACGATATTACCGTACTTCTGAGGGAAGCTTTTTTCCATGGCAATCCTAGCGTCTTCGTAGATGTCTTCCCGCAAAGATTGGAAATCTTCTGGGTCCCTTAATTTAATACCTTTAGGTTCTATGATCTTAGCTTTTTGATTCAACATTTAAGTATCATCTCAAAAAAAAAATAAAAAGCAAGCACTAGATAAAAAAAATGCTGGAGGTGTAAAAACACCCCCAGCACTAACAGCGAAAGATTAAACTTCCACTAACACCCTATTTCCTACAACAGAGTCTACGTAAAATCCAGCAAGACTATCACCGGCTGAAATCTCCCCGACATTTGCGAATGCGGTTACGATTTTATCAAAGTTATTCTTGGTCAACTTGAATGGCACACGAAACACAGAGGCGTCGTCCTTTATATCAAAAGGAACCTCAAATGATCCACTCGGTTGTACGACTAATTCTAGATGTTTGATATCCCTCACTTGAGAAGGCATACCACCGCCTCTAGAACCAAGAAGTGTAGTAGGCATAGCTCCAATAGCTTCTACCATCCCATTGTTTTTGTCGATGAACAAAAGGAAGCTATAACCAGTAGAATTAGCGTAACCACCAACGGGTACGCTATCTTCGGATTTCACTTTCCCGTAAACTTTTTGAAATACTTCTTTTGTACATTTAGATGTAATAGATTTACTGGAAAGACCAGAACCTACTACAATGTAGTTAATAGAATATTCCAATTCCCCGTTATCGTTCTCTGTTACGCTCGGATGACGTAGACGAGCTGATTTTACTAAACGCAAATCTTTTAGATTACGTTTTACTAGACCAGCAGTTGCAGCTGGTTTTAAAGTTTCTGATTTCATTATTTACTATATGGTATATTATTTCTTTTATAAAAAACTAGCATTTCCGCTATTGTAGATTTACCAGTTGTGGTACAAGTAGGACAGTGTTTAGAGTGGTAAAACTTTCCAGGTTCAAATTTGAAACCAGATTTGTCTTTAGCACCAGGCTCTACGTGTGCGTACACCTCTTTACAGGTAAAACAACACAGATGACTTACTTTTTCTGCCTGAGTTACACACTCAGCACATACATTATACACAGCATCACAAACACCGGTATTCACAATTGGAAACGATTCTACCGGCTTTATGTGTCCACAAGCACAGCGGTATTCAGTTTTTATTTCAGGAAGACTAGGTTGGTCTTTCATGTCGTTTAGAAACAATAGGACTTTATCAGGATCAGGGTTTTCTCCTAATTCTGATTTAATTCTATGACGTAACTCTTCGGCTTCCATAGCGGTACTGTATATCAAATATATTTTTGTGTAAAGTATTATTCTTCTACAGCAATAAACTCTACCAGTTTTTCTTCCCCAGTATCCGTATTAACAGACATAACTGCCGCGATACGATCATATCCTAGGCTGGTAAGAACCATGTTAATGAGCGCCAAGCCCGACACCGAATGTACCTCTTGATCCGCAAAATTGCGGTCTACGCGTACACCTAAGTCTAGGTCTGAATCAATGAGTGTTGGCTCGCAATTAGCTCTAGTTCCGATTAATGTACCGATTGCAACTGGGTCTAAAACCAGCGCATCATTAAGGTCGTCGAGCATGTCGAAGTATTCGTCTTTGTATTGTGTTGTCATAATTTTAATTTGTTGGAATGCCTAGCTTATCTTCAATATAAGCGTGTTTTTCTTCATCTGGTACAGAAGTGTATTCAATAACTTCTTTTAACTTCTGGTGCGCTTGTTCGCGCCGAATGGCTAAGCGCGCAAAGTCTATTTGTGTACAGGATCCTATTATTTCTAATGGACCTCTTTTTGCTGGAAACTCTACATGGATCTTTTTCTCCAGACACCATTGTTTTAGCCATTTCTTAGGAGTTGTACTCTTGTCAAACCCAAGCTTTTCTGAGAACTCGTCTAAATCGAAATATATCGTATGAGAATCTGCATATTCACCACATTCTTCTGCTTGAGTTACCCACAACAAATACCTGTCATCTGATCCGTCTGGATGTACTAATATTTTCATCTTAGTTAAGGCGTCTCTGTCCTTACTCCTTCGAATAACATTCTCTGACATAAGGTTAGACAAAATACTGTCTATTTGAAAATTAGATGCACCGGATAGGCTAGCTATTTGCGATAACGTGGCGTAGGACTTAGCGTGTTCGTCCGCTGTACTTCTTATGGCATTATACACCGCAGTTATATCAGATTTTATAGGATAAGAGTTTCTTAAGAAGAATTCTTGCGTCCTAACCGAATCATCACTGTAGTAAGTAACACAAGTAGCATCCTTACCGTCACGACTAGCGCGTCCTAATTGCTGTGTCATAGCCTCAACGCTTGACGATATATCCCTTTCTATGACGTGCCGTATACTAGAGTGATCTATACCCATACCAAATGCAGAGGTTGCTATCATAACTCTGGTGCTACCGTCCATAAAACTATCTTGTTGATGCTTCTTAACAGATGGGGATAATTGGCCATGAAAATAACCAACAGGCTCTTTTACAAATTTACCAAGCTCTTCTGCTATTTCTTCTACCTTTTTAATAGTAGTACAGTAGATAAGGGTTGATCCTGGTACCGTACGTATATCAGCTAGTAGATCATAATTATTTCTTAAAGCTCTGGATGTTAATTTAAGATTGGTACGTCTGGGGTAGTAGACTAGTTTTTTGGCTGTTTTTAGCCCCAGAACCCAGCGGATATCCTCTTCTACTGGTGGTGGACACGTAGCTGTGAAGGCTGCAACTACTTTTGGATTATAACTATTGATAAAATCTCCCACAGCCTTATAAGAAGGACGGAAGTTATCCGACCAACTAGAGATGCTATGCGCTTCGTCAAGAACTACGAAATCAGGTCTAGTCTTGTTACAGGCTTGAATGAAATCGTCGTTCAGTATTCTTTCTGGTGCTATGTATAGAAAGTTCAAATCTCCGTTTGCCCAATCTTTAAGTGTGGATAAATTCTGCGCTGGTGTATTAAGAGAGCTTAACTCACCGGCAGCTATTCCTTTAGTCCACAAACCTTTCATCTGGTCACGTATTAAAGCTACCAGAGGAGATACCACAATAGTCTTCCAATCGTGGCATAAAGTTGGTACTACAAAGCATGCTGTCTTACCTAGCGATGTAGGTAGAATACACATAACATCAGATCCGCCAAGTAAGTGATAGACAACTCCGTCTTGTCCAGCACGCAAACTAGGAAAACCCATCTGCGCTAACGCCATGGGTAATTTTTTTAGACCATTCTTTAAAAGAATAGGATCTACTTCTGTTTTTCTACTAGGGAATCTGTCTGGTAAGCTCATAGGTCGTCTGTTTTTACCAACACAAAGACGTTCTTTATGTTATCTGGTAATTTTGGTGTTATTAAATTTCTGTTTTCAGAATTCACAGCTACATAGAATGATTTTTTCTTTTTACCATCCTCTGCAATAAAGCTTACAGCTATTTGATCATTGGCTTCTATTTCGTTACCGTTCTCGCGTAAGAAAATAACAAACTCTGGGAGGTCGTCAAATTCCGGAGCAGGGTAGCTCACCAATTCATTAGAATTTTCTGAGTTTATCAGATCATCTAGACTTTTTATTTCTTTATTAGGTTTTAAGTAATGATATCTTTTGGTCTGTGTCACTAAATTATCCAGGCATGTGCACTGGTATTTAACTGCCTGTTGTGTGTTTGTATTGTAGATGATAAAGTTTTCCTTTCTTCATTAAAGTTTGGAAACCCATCCCACCACTGTTTTTTAGACGCTAACACGACTGAGCTATCGACTGGTCTATATGGATCACAGAACAAAAATATATTATCAGACTGACTTATAGTTTGCCAGAAAACCGATTTTCTACCTTGTCCTAGTAACTCGCTAATTACTGGAATTTTTTCAGTAACTAACACCACATCCGATATACGGAATGGTAAGTGGTCGAGCGCTTCATCCGCATCAGCTAGTATAGCCGTGAGGGTTTTGTTTTTTTCGTGCGGGTGGTCTTTCAGTCCTAAAGACTTCATGACTCTGTGACGTAATAGTCCAGAATCCCAACCCCAATCTGATTTTTTATTTTTCATAATTAAATAAGTTGGGCGCCCCTATACATTAAGGAGCGCCCGTTTAGATTCTTACGTAGAGGCAAATTCTAATCTCTCGGCTAGAACGTCACGATATTCCGTCATAATCGTACGTTGTCGAAAAAGAAGCTCTTTACTTTCTTCTGGTAGCGGAGCAAAGTCATCAGAGTAAATAAATCCCTCTAATTTCTGTAGCTTGTCTACTAATTCATTTTTCTCTTTTTTAATTCTGCTAATATAGTCGGACATAATTAGTTTGTATATTCTGGTTGTAGTGTGGCTTTTCTGGGGGAAATAAAATGCTCAGATCCCTTTTTCTTGATAAAGTCACGAACGCTCTGTCGTGTATAGTCCCAATACGCTTCACCACTGGAAGAGCTAATAGTAAGCCAAATAGTATCCCTACCATCAGGAACATTACCGGCTCGTTTCCCCTCAATTGTATTCTTTACGCGTTTGCTGATTTTATTTTTCTGTTTAGTTGTAGTTACTGCTTTCATATTACTTAATTTTTATTCCTTCTAAAACAAAGGACATTTGATTTAATGTCCTAATTAATACATCATTATCAGTAGATAACAATATTTTTATCTTTAGTAGTAGTATGAGATTTTCTTTGAAATCTTTACTAAGACCTACTTTTTCTAATTGCATGAACATACTACTCGATAAAGCAGTATTATTGTCCAACGAGCTTATTAATTCTGTGGTATAAGTAGTTTCTTTATTAGTAGTAAAGAAACTACGTAAGCGTTCTTTGTTGTCTTCTAAATTAAACATTTAGTATCCTCCAATATTACAAGCTTTACAAAGCTCGTTAAAATTATCTTCGTTTTCTTCGCTAATCAACGCTTCGTAGAAATCAGAGCTATTAACACCAGTAACACCTAGTGCATCAGAGCTATATCGTTTCATGTTGCATTTAGTACCGAAGAATCCTTTCTCTAATAACCATTCCGAAACCCACCGGTCAAACCTGATTGGTCTGTCCATGAATGTTTCATTGTCTTGGTATCCATCGTTGATTAGATCCCACTCAACAACTCTATTTTCAGGACCATAGCTATTTTTGTGGACTCTAGCTCTTACTGTTTTACCAATAGGCTCATTACCGCTATTTTTTACTTGTCCTTTATTTACTAAGATTAGCTGAAGAGAATCCAATTGATCGAACCCTTTACCACCAACTTTAGTATTATTTCTTAGCGCCATAGCATCTGCAGGAATATAGGACGGCGTTCCTGACATATCAATTTTAGTATTTTGGTGTTGTACTATAATCAATGTGAAATTAAACCGATCCATTAATTGCGGCAACTGTCTCGCCCACCTATGACTGGCTTTAGAGTGACCAAGATTGGATAGGGTTAGTAGATCCTTCTCTTTATCACTATTAGCCTTACCGTAGTTATACACACCAGCCGCTTCCGCATCAGACATAAGCTTACCCCATGGGTCAATTACAACAAGTAGAGGTACATGTGAAGGAACTACTACTCCGGCTTTACGCCCAGCAGTCTCTTCACCACGCATGACTTCTACCCATTCTTTCATTTTTGTAAACGACTCTTCCAAAGATCTCGCGCTGTCTAAGTAAATAGACTCCGCAATATCCTTACCAAGCTGCGGGTCAGATGACGCGATCCGTGCGACGTGTCTACCGCTTAGTGGCTTAGCTTCGCATTCTTGATAATAACAAGGCACACCAAGTTTACAAGCCTCCGCCATGAAGTTTACACATAATGTGGATTTACCAGTACTTTCTCCGCCCACAATCTCAATAAGAGCTTTTGTAGGTAAACCATTATTTCCAAACAAATATTGGAAAGTAAAACCATTTAGGGGCAACATAGATTTTTCGGCCTGACCCATGGACATTAGACCAAAGTTACCGTTTTTCTTTCTGTTGCTCACTGAGGCTACAATAGAAGTAACCTCTGCCATTAATTCTTTATTTTTGATTACAGAGTAACCATAACCAGTAAATTTCTTTTTGGTCACAGGTAATTGCTCTTCTTGCACAAGCACTTCCTCAGTAGCGGTTGGCAAATCTTCGGTTGTTAATTCTTCTTTCTTTTTTCTAGCCATAATTTCTTGTAGGGTGCTAGCTATTAACTAGCACCCATTATTTTACGAGTTTTTACCTTGAATATAACGAAGGATCGCTTCGGTATCATTATTCAAGACGGTAATGAATGTGGCACTTGGATCTGTAATGAGCCTTGCTGCCACTTCTTTGTCAATTCTTTCGCTAAACGCTTTTGGTGTTTCGTTATCGCTAGCAGGAGGCATCGCCGCTGGAGTAGGCGCTGCAAATGCAGCCGCCGGCCTAGGTTCAGAACTCTGCGAACCAGAAAACACAGGGATGTCTGGGTCAGGGGTAGAACGCTTACTTTCAGGAGCAAAAGATGTGGACTCAGCAGAAAACTTGACTGGACTATCACTAGGGAAGTCGCAATGATTACCGCATATCTTTTTCATGAACTCAAGAGGAATTTCACCGTCGTCGATCAATCGGTCTACGATTGCTTGGGAAGTAGGAATATTCCAAACCGCATCAATATCGAAGAAGTTATGACGTTGAGCTAATGCTGCTCTAGGAGTAGCTAATTGTCTAGCATTTACCAGCTGCGTCTCACTATCAGAAAATACTAATATGTTGGTAGGAATTCCTCTCTCTTGATTACCAGAGGCAACCTTTGTAGATGCCCTAGCTTCTAGACCGATTTCTGGATCTGTTACATCACCAAGTAGGAAATCTACCCATTTAGAGTCTCTTGGCTGCTGGCTACGCATCCCAGCTTTATCTAGGGAGGCTTTTATCTCAGTCATGCCTCCGTCAGACAGGACTAGAATGAAAGAACTATCCTCGTTCTTGGGATCAGATTTACCGTAGAAATTCATAACCGCACACCGCTTAGCTGCAGCAAGTGGCAGGTTAATAATTTCAGTAGAACCTAGAGGTCTATTCACAAGATGTCTTAGTTCTGGAAAGACACTATCTTTGCGTTTAATTTTCCAGAACATTTCCTCTACAGGATCGAAGCATGCGTGCTCAGATGCGGATGGGTCAAATGTTTTTCTTACTCTTGGGCTTACAAAGAAGTGTTTACTTTTACCCAAGTAGGTGTGCATAGGAAAATAATAGAACCAACTTGTAAATAACGGTAGTCCTTGTTCGGATAATCTGGACGCATCACGATAGGGCATGTAGCTTGTGCTAAATGCTTCATCTTTTGGATTAAGGGAAAAATCAAATGCAGGCATTACTTTGCCTACAACTGGATTAGACTTACTAAGCATTACATGGTTCACACCATCTTTAGTAAGTCTTAAATTATTTCGTGTAGTTTGTTGCGGTTGTTCGTCGGGGTAGTACATAAGGTGGAGCCATCAGGCTATATCTAATTTTGTTTTTGGCAAACAAAATATTTCATTTTTTTACAATAACAGAAAATCCTAGATCTCCTAGGGTTTCTCTTATCCAATTTACTGCTTCTTCGTCAGTCGGAGTGGATTCGCAGTGGCCGCTACAACATTTTTTTGTAGGTGTCTGGGCCGAGTTACCTATATTAAAGTCTTTTAAACTTGGTCTGGAAAAAGCCGGAGTAGACCTGTAGCTGCCAACACCACCGGCACTAGCGGTTAACGCTTCAATAGCACACTCTTCTGATACAAAATCACCCAACCGCGCACAATCAACTTTTACATTAGGCCATGGTTTCTTACTGGTATTGTCTACTTTTACATCCACTAATGGGTTAGCTGGGTAGACTATCTTATCTTTTTTGTCAGCTCTTTCCACGGCTTGTTTATCTGAATAACTTCCGGTTGCGTATCTCGACTTTAGTTTTCCTGTGTTGTGCTCGATAGCATCTTCTAACGATAACCCTAGGCTATCTAGAATTCCTACTAGTGCAAATAGTAGGTCACCGGCTTCTTCTAGGACATTATCAATATCTAGCTTTTTACCATAAATGGTGTGCTTCTTGATAGCGTCCGCTAATTCACCTGCTTCGCCTGTAGCCAGCAAAGCCATATGGATTAAATGAGCTTTCTGCGGTGTAAGACTATACTGGATTTGATGTCCAGGTTTTGCTAGTCCTCTTACAAATTCTACGTACTTATTATTTCTTGCTGTTGTATTAAACATATTTAATTTCTTTCTAGTATTTCTTTTTCTTTTTTATTCAATTTAGGTACTGACCAGCGGAAAACAAACTCGGTGTCAATAGGGTAATTCATCATCACCCCATGGTACTCCCACGTGTTTAATTCGGTCATGTATAGTTGGTGCAGTTTGGCTACTATATGTCTCTCATGGAGAGGGCAGATAGAAACTAATGCGTCATACAAACAGATCATTACTTTTGCTTCAAGTCCTAATCTTTTATATTCTTTTATCAACCATATACAAGCTCTCATGGCAGTTGCTCCTACGGATTCCTGCATATAAAAGTTTCTTGCCTCTCGGCCTTGACTGGACAACAAAGACTTTCTTTCTTTGAAACCCATCGATTTATCATTTGTACCTACAAAATGCCTACGTCTTCCGCTGGCAGCCGTAATATAAGGGTATAATGCGGGTACATTCTGCATTTCTTCTAGGAAATTAACTGCATCAGGTTGTCTGGCTTTTAAGGCGGAAAATATTCCTTCGCCGGTACCTTCTTCTGGTTTATGTCCTGTATCTGCTTCAATCTTACGCTCTAGGGTTGATTCCGTCGCTCCGTAGGATGTATTCGATACTAGAACACCATTAGCGGTATACCGTTTGTTTGGTCCAGCATTTACTAGGTCATAGACTTCTTCTACTACAAAATTATAACCGAGGGAGACAAGCTTTTGTATTAACTCTTCTTTCTCAGTGCTCTTTCCTGTCGTAGTTTGCTCATAGACTTTATTTTTCCAGTTTACTAATATAGCTTCAGAATTCTCTCCCATAGTTTGGGACAATCTACTGGAGTTAATGATGGCTTCTCCAAAGTACACTTCTTCTCCGTCTTCAAGCCAGACACCATGATCTGCTGTTGCTCTAAGCCCTTGGTACTCAAAAACTTCTTGTTTTCCTTTGCAAATAATTCCTTCATAAGAAACCCAACTTACACCATCCCATAACTTATGCAAGTCTGAATTTAGGTCTAAGATAGGAATCTCCCCAAACTGAGTGAGCACTTTAGTACTAGCAGGTAGGCAGGAAAAATTTCCTACTTTACCAACACCATCACGATGTTTCTTTTTGTCTAGCATTTCTCTAGGAAGCTTATTCATAAACTCAACTAGAGACCAGTGCAAGTCAGCAGCGGGGTGTTCTAGATTCCCAGCCTCATCTCTTACAAATTCGGAAGGATCCACATATCTAACTATTTCATTATTTGATGCTATTGCATTAATAAATTTCTCATATTGGTTTTCAGTTGGTATACCACAGTCTTTATCATATCCTATCCGTACAGGAACTAAATCGTCTTTAACTTTAACTAGTGCGAATTGAGTATCTGGATCGTTCATTAGACGAATAAGATTCTGATCCGGAGCGATATAGGCTAGTGCTCTAATCTCTGCGGTCTTGTAATCCGACTCCACCATGACCCAACCTTCTGGCACTGTAACACAGGAACGTATACTTGGTATAGAATCTACAGAAAACCTGTGTAGATTCTCTGGTAGCGTTCCTGCTTCCTTGTGTTCTTGAATAACTTCTAATACATCATTTTCCACCCGCTTATTAACATAAGAGGGCCAGTTTCTGTTTTATTGCGGGTATATCGGGTTATACCCTCTACCTGTCTCCAGGTAGCATAGACTATATCATCGTTGTATATAACAGCGCCAACCGCTTCGAAGTGCTTATCCCTGCACCCCTACTCCCCGAAGGGATAGTCGTTGAACTTTCTCGAATATATTCGAGCTTAGCTGCTGATTGTCACTACTAGAAGTCTTTTTAAGCATTCGCATATATCGTCACCGATTCCGCTGTAGCGCTTCTATTTAACATGAGTTTCCAGCAATTCAATTGGTTTATCCACTCCTAATAAAAAGAGTGTTTGGTTTCCAACTCCTTGGTCTCGATTTGTTCAAATTGGGTCGTTAATCCAATCCAGCTTTCGCGTCTGCATATTATGTGTTCCATGCAGTCCAGACTATATCATCATCTTAATAAGATGCCTCCCGTTTCGCTCCACTTGAAGCTACGCCTTTCGGCTAGTCGTTGAACCTTCCTATTCATAAAATAGGCTTGGCTGCTGATTGGGAACTATAGCACCTTCCCAGCAATTAAAGAGGTACACATTGACTGTCACCAATCAATGGGGCTAATTTTGTTTTAACCAGTTTCTGTTGAGCTAAAATTACCATGAACTATATCGTTCTTATCAAGGAAGAAGAATAGACCATTCTCTTTTACTACGTTACCCTCGTCATCCACTTCAGCTGGTTTTAAACACATCTTAAATATGTTACCAACTAAGTTAAGACCAACAAGTCTAGCTACTAATGCATCTTGTGTAGCAAAAATATTTAATGTCTGTTTATCAGCACTTGGTACGTATAATTTTTGCTGCTCTTTTGGTAATTGTAGAACTTTATCCCAGGAAGTGCTAGGCCTTCCTTTATCTTTTTGCTGTGTACTCTTAAATGGAACGAATCGCTTAACATCAAAGAGCCACCTTTTCATATGTACTCCAGATCTGAAATTAAATTCATTCCTAATATTATAATGCTCAAAGAATGCTGTTATTTTTTCAACATCATCTGAAAGAGAGTCAGCTATAATTTTAACTGGAAGTTGTAGAACCTGCTCTTTCGGTATACCAAGTTTAGTCGCATATTCTTCAAGCAGAAGCTCCGCTTCTTCAGCTATGCAGGTTATAAACTTTTTCTCCAACGCAATTTTAGCAAAACCGTACAGCTCTCGGAGATCTTCTAATATACCCCTGTCTATCTTTAGACCCGTCGTAGTAAAATGAACAAATACGTCTGTTACAAATTTATTGAAGTAATTGAAATAGTAATCTGTAAGATTTTGTTCTTCCAATTCTTTGACAATAAAAGGTACGGCGCGTATTACCGCGTCTACGTCTTTCATAGCATACGGAATCATTATGTCGTCAGGGACATAACCATAACCATCTAATGGTCCCATTTTAGCGGTCTTTTTCCACAACATGAGTTCCATTTCATATCTACCGAGGTCAGTATAACGCATGGATATATCTTCAAGCCCCAAAGCTCTGTGCTCATCTATACACTGACTGGCAAATTCTGTATCAAGATAACAGCGTTCATACGTATCTATACCTAGTGTTTGCTCAAGCCATACGGCGTCAGCAGCAAAGTGGTGACCCACAAATTTTACTTCTGGGTCACTTAAATGCATCTTTAAAATCTCTCCAGCTACAGCGTAACTAGAATCAAACACATACTTGCACTTATCATCCATAAACCGTATGTACACGGCTTGACCAGGAGCCCAGGCTACTTGTAGAGACCTTAAGTCTCCGTTCCAAGGATGAAGTCCCCTCCACTCACAGTCTACGGACAGGAGCTTAATATTATTCTTTTTTAAGAATAGGGTAAAGTTCAGTAACTCTTCGGAATTATTTATAACTTGGTAATTTCTTTTAACTAAGCCTCTGTCGATACCATACGTCTCTTTGAGCAAGCTTATAGCTTCCTTCATTCCTACTTTGTACTGATCCAACATAAATGGTTTCATATGCAGAGCCTGTATATTAGGCATCAACACGTAGTAACAATTATATTCTTCAGACCAGAAAACACCATAGGCTACATCGTCTTCTTTAAATGCATAAGGACTAAAGAAATTAAATCCTGCCTTACCTAAACAAATTACTAATTTAGGCTTAACACGTAATAATTCTTCTTTGAAGTACTGTTCGCCATATTTAATCTCCTGACTAGTAGGCTTATTTCTACGATCTTTAGGCAATAACCACTTAACTATAGCAGTTGCATATATGTTATTGTTATCTATACCATAAGAATTTATGGTGTCCTTAATACTTACTCCGGCCTGACATTTTAGGTAGCATGGTGGATCTTTTAGTATCCGCCCATAACTACCTATAACACCATCACGGGCATCTTCTTCAAATAAGCATGGCATCACTACCATGCAGTCAGCTGATTTCCTACCCTTTCCGGGCACGTACGTAACTCCGTCCACTACCAATGTCTCCAACCCTGGATGTGGTAATTCCAGATTTGGTTGCGGCGGGTTTTCTGGTAGATCTATTTTCTTTTGCATTTTCTTCTGTTATAAACTTTTTGATATCCTCACAAACACCTTCCAGGCATTCCAAAATTTCTTCCGGTGTATCTGGTCTGTGTTTAATAAATCCTCTAGCAATACTCTTTCTTGCTACTGTTACGTTAAATAACATCGGTTCTGGTTTTGAATATTTTACGCGCATAATTTTTATTGATTTGGGCAGTTTTCTTCTAAGCAACACTCTTGAGTTTCCTGACAGCTAGACCCGCACATGGAACAAGCCTCTGAAACAAATGTTTCTGGGCGGACCTGCTCGGAAGCAATTTCATATACTTCAACGGCATCTTCTTCTGTAACTACGGAATGCAGCATGATGTATTCCTCATATATCTCCGCTGGTACTCCACCATTCTCATTACCAAAATCCGTAATCTTATCAATAAGATCCTTAGCGTGGTAATATATTTTCTCGTATGCATTAAGTATGGTCACTCTTTCAAATTCCCAGTCTTCGAAATCATCGAAATCAAAATCTTCGTGATCATAGAAGGCATCTGATTCATCGCTCCTCATGAAGGGCGGCTCAAATTTAGATGCTTCTGCGGGAATATGTATCTCTCCTGTTAGTAATTGTTTCATTTTATTAATTTTTGAACGGTTTTGAACTGTCACGTAATTAAATTACTTCTAGTAATTTAAAGTTAACGTGTGTTCTGGTCACCGGCGGGCGCTAGCCGCCGACGGCTTATCCACCTGTCAAGATGGGGCTTCCCCTATCTTTCGATAGGGCACAGACTATATCATCACCCA
>JACCDZ010871710.1_pt1 | contig 18254 bp, 20 predicted proteins | sample 7449551 | NCBI WGS metagenome assembly JACCDZ01 (sample SAMN15323452, study PRJNA562643) | freshwater metagenome | isolation source: river surface water | place: USA:Blue River Watershed | collected 2017-08-18
CAGCACAACAAAAATCTAAGGAATCGAAATGAGTGACTTCATCAGCAATTTCTGGCACCTGTATGTGGCCGGCCTCACGCTGGTCAGCATCATTGCCTGTCTGATCCTGCTTTGGTTCAGCGGCAAAGCCAAGGCCATGACGGCCAATGACAACACCACGGGTCACGTCTGGGACGGCGACCTGCGTGAAATGAACAACCCGCTGCCACGCTGGTGGGTGGGCTTGTTCATCATCACCATTGTGTTTGCCTTGGTGTATCTGGCCATGTACCCCGGCGTGGGCAATCTGGCGGGCAAATTCGGCTGGACATCGGCCGGTCAATACGACACCGAGGTGAGCAAGGCCAACGCCGAAGTGGCGCCTTTGTATGCCAAATTCGCGGGCATGTCTGCCGAAGAGGTGTCCAAAGACCCGCAGGCCATGGCCATTGGTGACCGCCTGTTCATGAACAACTGCGCCCAGTGCCACGGCTCTGACGCACGCGGCAGCAAAGGCTTCCCCAACTTGACCGATGCGGACTGGCTGCATGGCGGCGCGCCCGACAAGATCAAGGAAACTTTGGTCCAAGGTCGTATCGGTCAGATGCCACCCATGGCGGCTGCAGTAGGTTCTCCAGAAGACGTGCGCAACGTGGCCCACTATGTGCTGAGCTTGTCGGGCAGTCCACACGACTCCTTGCGTGCATCGCTGGGCAAGTCCAAGTTCGGTGCCTGTGCTGCCTGCCATGGCATGGACGGCAAAGGCAACCAGACCATGGGCGCGCCTAACTTGACCGATGACATCTGGTTGCATGGATGGGGTGAAAACGCCATCGTCAACATGATCAACAACGGCAAGGTCAATCAGATGCCTGCACAGGCTTCCAAGTTGACGGAAGGCCAGATCCATGTGTTGGCTTCCTATGTGTGGGGCTTGTCCAACAAGCCTGCTGCAGCCAAATAAGCAGTGAAATGAACCAAGACACCCCTGGCGGGTGTCTTGTTTTTTGAAGGTACGTGTCTTGGACTCTCCAGAAAACTCTCCCCGCAAAGTTGTACCCATCGTTCCCGTGAATGCAGAGGGTGGTCGCGCCGGGGATGACGTGCAGATGGTGTCGCTGTATGCGGCGACACAGAAAATTTATCCGCGCAGTGTGCAAGGCATTTTTGCCAAATGGCGCTGGATGATGGTGTTCATCACGCAGTTGGTTTTTTATGGTCTGCCCTGGATCGAGTGGGGCCAGCGCCAGGCCGTGCTCTTTGATCTGGGTGCGCGCCGTTTTTATATCTTCGGGTTTGTCTTGTACCCGCAGGACTTCATTTACCTGACCGCCATCCTGGTCATCTCGGCCTTTTCGCTGTTCTTGTTCACGGCGGTGGCTGGGCGTTTGTGGTGCGGTTATGCCTGCCCGCAAACGGTCTACAGCGAAATTTTCATGTGGGTCGAACGCAAGGTCGAAGGCGACCGCAGTGCCCGCATCCGGCTGGACGGCGAAAAGATGTCGCTCGAAAAGCTGTTCAAAAAGGTTTACAAACACATCGTCTGGTTGGCGATCGCCATGTGGACCGGCTTCACCTTTGTCGGCTACTTCACCCCGATCAAAGAATTGGGCATGGAGTTTTTCCTGGGCAATATGGGCTCTTGGGAAGTCTTCTGGGTGTTTTTCTATGCCTTTGCCACCTATGGCAATGCCGGCTTCATGCGTGAGCAGGTCTGCAAATACATGTGTCCTTATGCGCGCTTCCAAAGCGCCATGTTCGACAAGGACACGCTGATCGTGACTTACGATGCCGAGCGGGGCGAGCCCCGTGGTGCGCGTTCCAAAAAAGCCGATCCCGCAGCTTTGGGTTTAGGCTCCTGTGTCGATTGCAGTTTGTGCGTCCAGGTCTGCCCAACGGGCATCGATATCCGCAAGGGTTTGCAGTACGAATGCATTGGCTGCGGCGCTTGTGCCGATGTGTGTGATACGGTCATGGACAAGGTGGGCTATCCCCGTGGTTTGGTGAAGTACTCCACCGAACACGCGATGCAAAACAAGTGGACCAAGGAGCAGACGCTGCGCCATGTCTTCAGACCGCGTGTCATTTTGTACATCGGTATCTTGACCTTGGTGGTTGTGGCGTTGTTGACCAGCCTGGGCCTGCGCAAACCTTTCAAAGTGGATGTGGTGCGCGACCGCGCCTCGCTGGCGCGCATTGTGGCTGGTGGCAAGATTGAAAACGTTTACCGTTTGCAGATCATGAATGCCTCAGAAAAAACCATGCAATACCATCTGGACGTGGCTGGCCTGCGTGGTGCGGAGCTGGCCACCGAGAACCTTGTTCAGGTTCAATCGACCGAGTCACGCTGGGTTTCTGTGCGTGTGCAGCTGCCTTATGACGCAGCCGAGCCCGGCTCACATCCGATCGAGTTTCGGATTCAGGCATCCGATGAGCAGGGCCAATCGGTCAGTGAGCTGACTGAAAAATCGGTGTTCCTGGTCCCTCGCTGACCCTATTAAGGCTATCCATGTCAAAACAATCTGCTGAAGTTCTTGGTCGCCGCTGGTGGTCGTATGGCCATGTGTGGCTGGTCCTTGCCGGTCCCTTGCTGGTGGTGGTTGCCAGCTTTGTGACTTATTACCTCGCGGCCAAAGGTCAAGACCCCGTGCTGTCTACACAAACACAAGTCCAAGAGACTTCGGGCAGTGCGCTGGCGCCTGCTGTACAAGCCCGCAACCATGCCGCCACAGGCGAGCTGCCTGCAGCCAAACAAACGATCAAGCCCTGAAGGGCACAAGAGGAGACAAGCCATGTTGGCCAAAAGAATGATGTGGATTGCGTGGCCTGCCTTTTTGGTGGCAGGCCTGTTTGAGATGCTGGTGTTCGGCTTGGTCGACCCCCAGGATCTGGAGTGGTTTGGTCACCCGCTGGCTTTGTCTCGGCAGGGGGTCTATACCTTGGCGTTTTTCGCGTTCTGGGGCTTGACCATGGTGTCCAGTGGACTCACCACTTTGTTGTCCATGTCGCCATTCGAGACCAACCGCTGCCCAGTGGAGCCAGATCAGCGTCCTAAGGAATGTGCTCGTAACGAATCAGGCTGCTGTTGAATTCGCTCGCTCTGGCGTGAGCGGCTTTATTCGCAATGCGCCTGGTTGTTGACCAGACGCTGCAGCCCTTCGGTACTCAAGATGCGCACGTGGCGTTGCTTGACTTCCACGATGCCGTCTTCCACAAATTTCGAGAAGGTGCGGCTCACGGTCTCCAGCTTCAGGCCAAGGTAGCTGCCAATTTCTTCGCGGGTCATGCGCAAGACCAGCTCGGATTGGGAGAAGCCTCGTGCGTGCAGACGTTGAACCAGGTTCAGCAAGAAAGCGGCCAAGCGTTCTTCTGCCCGCATGCTGCCCAAGAGCAACATCACGCCGTGTTCGCGCACAATTTCACGGCTCATGATTTTGTGCACATGGTGCTGCAATGCCGTGACCTCACGTGAGAGTTCTTCAATGCGGTCAAAGGGCATGACACACACTTCGGCATCTTCGAGTGCCACCGCATCACAGGTGTGTTGGTCGTGAACAATGCCATCGAGACCGATGATCTCGCCAGCCATCTGAAAGCCGGTGACTTGGTCGCGACCATCTTCGGTGGCCAGGCAGGTTTTGAAGAATCCGGTGCGGATGGCGTACAGAGATGTGAACTTTTCACCATTGGTGAACAAGGTGCTGCCACGCTTGATTTTGCGGCGTACCGCGACCAGGTCATCCAGCCGGTTCAGGTCCTGATCATTCAAGCCCATGGGCATGCACAGCTCGCGCAAATTGCAGTTGGAGCAGGCGACTTTGATGGCTTGTGGATTCATGAAAAGATCTCGCAGGTGAGAAAAGTTTTTGCCTTGGATCAAGTCCTGAGCTTAATACGAAAACTGGGCTACTCGTCGGGGTATACCCTGAAACTGCCTTAAATCATGGCGATCAGGTAAAGGATTGACTTGTGTCAATACTTAGGTCTTCACTCGCAGGCACAGTCAAGATCTGTTTATGTGCACCATTTGTTTAAGGTTGCCTCCATGTCCCTCATCACGCCTGATTTGCTGACACGTTTTGATGTCCCAGGGCCTCGCTACACCTCGTATCCCACGGCTGATCGCTTTGTCGAGGCCTTTGGCGAAACCGACTATTTGCAGGCGCTGGACCAGCGCAAAAACAGCGCGGTTGGCAAAGCAACCCCCTTGTCGCTGTACGTGCACATCCCGTTTTGCGAATCGCTGTGCTACTACTGCGCCTGCAACAAGATCATCACCAAGCACAAAGACCGCGCTGAAACTTATTTGCGCTACCTCACGCGCGAGGTTGAACTGCACACGGCGCACTTGGGGGTTGGCCAGTCGGTCAGCCAGCTGCATTTGGGTGGCGGCACGCCCACCTTCTTGAGCGACGATGAATTGCGCGAACTCATGCACATGTTGCGCCGTCATTTCGAGTTTGTACCGGGTGGTGAATACTCCGTGGAAGTGGATCCGCGCACGGTCGATGAAAAACGCCTGGCCGTGTTGGCCGAGCTGGGCTTTAACCGCCTGAGCTTTGGGGTGCAGGACTTTGATCCGGCCGTGCAAAAAGCGGTACACCGCGTGCAGCCTGCCGAGCAGGTTTTCAAGTTGGTCGAAGCTGCTCGTCGTCTGGGGTTCGAGTCGGTCAACGTCGACCTGATCTATGGTTTGCCTTTGCAAACGCCTGAGTCTTTTGACCGCACACTGGCACAGGTCAACCAACTGCGCCCGGACCGCATCGCCTTGTATGCCTATGCCCATTTGCCCGAGCGCTTCAAGCCGCAGCGGCGCATCCACGCTGCCGAGCTGCCTTCGGGCGGTGCCAAGGTGGCCATGCTGTCTCGCTCGCTGGATGCCTTCACCGATGCCGGGTATGTCTACATCGGGATGGATCACTTTGCATTGCCGGAAGACGCTCTGGCCGTGGCTAAACGTCAAGGTCGTCTGCACCGCAATTTCCAGGGCTACAGCACCCAGGCCGATTGCGATTTGATTGCTTTGGGTGTTTCTTCCATTGGTCGTGTAGGCGCCACGTACAGCCAAAACGCCAAGACCATGGAAGAGTATTGCGACTTGCTCGACCAGGGGCATCTGCCCGTGGTGCGCGGCCTGGCGTTGACACGGGATGACCTGATCCGCCGCGCTGTGATCATGGCCTTGATGTGTCAGGGGCAGTTGCAGTTCGAGTCGATCAATCTGGCCTGGCTGGTGGATTTCAAAAAATACTTTGCTGCCGAGCTGAACCAGCTTGAAGACATGCAGACGCAAGGCCTGGTGCAACTGAGTGACACAGGCATTCAAGTGACCGGCATGGGCTGGTTTTTTGTGCGCGGCGTGGCCATGGTGTTTGACCGCTATTTGCAAGCTGATCGCAATCGGACGCGTTTTTCCAAAATCATCTGAGCTAGGATTCGTTCTGTGATCTGCACCGCCGTGCAGAAGGAATACGCATGCAAAGTTCTTTGGCCATCACCGGCTTGATGATGGGGATCTTGGGTGGTCCCCATTGCGTGGCCATGTGTGGTGCGGCTTGTGCAGGCTTGGGTCAGGCTGCAGGTGCGCACCGCTTGCGTGCGCTTTGGACTTTTCAAATTGGCCGTTTGCTGGGGTATGCCCTGCTGGGCGCTGCGGCGGCTTACAGTGTGCAAGGTTTGGGGTGGCTTACCACGCAGTCGGCGGCATTGCGCCCCCTCTGGACTTTGCTGCATCTGGCCGCCATCGCATTGGGCGTGGTGTTGGTGGTGCAGGCGCGCCAACCGGTGTGGCTCGATGCCAGTGCCCGGCGCTTGTGGGCGCGGGTACGCGCTTTTCACCAGCGCTCGGGCGCCGCTGTGCCTTTGCTGGTGGGCCTTTTTTGGGCGCTCATGCCTTGCGGTTTGCTTTATTCCGCCTTGATGGTGGCGGCTTTGGCGGGCAACCCCTTGAACGGTGCGGCCAGCATGGCTTTTTTTGCGCTGGGTTCCAGTGTGAGTTTGTGGACGGGGCCTTGGTTGTTGCTGCGATTGCAATCGGTCGGTGACGGCGCCTGGGGTGTACGGCTAGCAGGTCTTGCTTTGGCTGTCATGTCGTCCTGGGCTTTGTGGATGGGTTTGGTGCATGACCAAGCCCCTTGGTGCGTTACACCCTGAAACCAAACGGTTCGAGCCGAGTCAGGGCGCATGTCCTGAGCGCTTGGACAATGGACGTTTTGTTGTTCACGAGGTCTTTATGCGAAATTTCCACAGCGTGTCGAGCACGGTCATCTTCTCTTTGTGCAGCGCCCTGGCGCAAGCTCAAAGTGCGCCCATCAAAGACACGGCCAGTTGGCAATCAACGCCACTTCAGGTCGTTCATCTGAGTGCGACGGCATCGGCGCAGGTCACCCAAGATTGGCTGCTCATGACCTTGGCTGTGCAAAAAGAGGGCGCTGATGCGGCCGTCGTCCAAAAGCACATCCAATCGTCATTGGCCGCTGCATTGGCATTGGCGCAAAGCTCGGCCCAAAAGGGCTTGCTGGATGTCAGCACAGGACAGATGTCGGTGTACCCGCGTTATGGGCGGGACGGTAAATCCAATGGCTGGGTGGGCGTGGCCGAGTTGGTGCTGCAAGGGCGCGACGTTGCCCGCATCTCCGAAGCAGCCGGACGTGTACATGGCATGACCGTGAGTCAGGTGCAGTGGCAGGTCAGCCCGGAGCTCAAGCGGCAGGTGGAAAACCGCATTCAAGGTCAGGCGGTGGAGCAGTTTCAGTCACGGGCCAGTGCTTTGGCCAGCAGTTTTGGATTCACGACTTACAGCCTGCGTGAAGTGCGGGTGAGCAGCCAAGACAGCGGTCATGACATTCAACCGCGCATGGCATCCGTGCAGATGGACAGCCTTGCCGCATCGCCTGTGCAGGCGGGGCAGTCGCGCGTGGTGGTCAATGTTGCAGGCAGCATCCAGCTCAAATGAGCGGACGCGGCAGGCTGATCAGGCGCTCAGACCTTTGTAGAGCATGTAGGCTGCCAGCACATACAAGATGCTGGCGAACACGCGCTTGAGCTGTTTGACGGGTAGCTTGTGGGCTGTGGCTGCACCCACAGGCGCCATGGTCACGCTGCACACGGCAATCACCACCAGTGCTGGCAGCCACAGGTAGCCGAAGGACTGCGCTGGCAAATTCTGCACGGACTGACCGCTGACGATGTAGCCTGCCACGTTGGCCAGCGCAATTGGAAAGCCCAAGGCGGCACTCGTGGCCACAGCGTTGTGAATGGCCACATTGCACCAAGCCATGAAGGGCACGCTGATGAAGCCACCACCGGCACCGACCAGACCCGACAGCAAACCGATGAAGCCGCCTGCACCCAATTGACCTGCGAAGCCGGGCATTTGACGCGTCGGGGCGGGCTTCTTGTCCAGAAACATCTGCGTGGCCGAAAAGCTCACGAAGGCCGCAAAGAACAAGGCCAGCGAAGCGCCTTTGACGAAAGCAAAAATGCCCATGCTCCCGATCAGGCTGCCCAGCACGATGCCAGGTGCCAGACCTTTGACCAAATCCCAGCGGACGGCTTTTTTCTTGTGGTGAGCCCGCACGCTTGACACCGAAGTGAAGATGATGGTCGCCATAGAGGTGGCAATGGCCATCTTCACGGCCAGATCAGGACTGACGCCGCGTTGACCCAGCAAATAGGTGATGAAGGGCACCATGATCATGCCGCCACCAATGCCGAGCAAGCCTGCCAGAAAGCCCGTGCAAAGGCCCAGAACGGCCAGTTCGGCCAGCAGCATTGGTTCAATGATCATGATGAGAAGCAGAGGTTGTGAAGAGGGTGTCTGCGAATGCCACCGGACCGTCATCCTGAACCGGGGGTTCAGGTGGGCGAGGGCAGACTGGCGTTGGGTTCATCTGACGCGAGACGATCACGCTCACCAGCCAATGTACCAAGCCCGTGCTCTATGAGCATTGGTTCAAGGAAATATAAAGCCCGGCATGCACCGCAGACAGGCGGATTGTAGGCCTTTGAAGGCCCGCATGCGGACCTCAGAGCAATTGACCGTCGGATTCAATCGCTCGGTCCAGCCGTTGCAGCAGCTGAGCAAGGCGGTCCTGGTGTTCGGGCGTGGAGGCGTCGGCGGGTGTGGTTGCAGGATTGGGGGCTGCAGTGGCGTTGTCACCCTGATCAAAAGCCAGATTGAGAGCGGCCAGCACGGCAATGCGGTCACGGGCCTTGATCTTGCCTGCGTCGCGGATCTTGCACATGGCCACATCCACTTTCTGCACAGCCGCTTGCAGCCGAGCTTCGCCGCCCTCGGGGCAGCCCAGGATGTAACTTTGGCCCATGATCTGGACTTCGATTTGTTTGGCGCTCATTCGAAAGCCTCGGGTGTAGCGGGGGCTGATCCCTGTGGCAAACGCTCGATCAGTGAATCCACGCGGGCGCGGGCTGCTGACAGACGGGACTTGAGTTGATCGCGCTCCTGTGTCAGCGCCTGGACTTGCTGGGTCAGCAAAACATGTGTGCGTTGCAGCTCTTCATGACGCAGCAATAGGTGATCCACACGTTCGGCAATCTGATCGATGGTGTCGGGTTGTGCCATGGCAATCAAGTTATCAAAATTGATGCCATTGTAGGCCTTGAGCGCCCTTGTAGGCTGGCTGACAGCTTGGCGCCTAAAATAGCGTCCAGTTGGTGCTCGCGAAGCCGGTTCACGGCCCGCAGTTCAACGGGAAGCAGGAGGGAAAAGCCACCAAGGCCGACCTAACCTGCGCTGCCCCCGCAACGGTAAGCAGACGGGTCTTTGCGACAAACAAAGACTCCGCTTTCATCTCAAACCACTGGACGCCCTGAAACAGGCATCCGGGAAGGTGATGAAGGTCGCTCTGTCAGCCCGGATACCGGCCAACAAGGTGACCTGTCGAAAGACTGGTCGTAAAGCCCATGCACTGTCGGGGAAGGCGGTGAGGGCGTTTTGACTTGTTAGTTTTTCATGAAAAATCGTACTCTTCGTGCACGCTCCGTGGTGCCTGGTCTTTCCATTTTGTCTTTGGCTGTGGTCGGATCTCTTCAGGCTCAAACCATTGAAATCAATCCGGTGGTGATCACTGGCTCGCGCATCGAGCAACCGCTTTCGCAAGCGTTGACTTCTGTGTCTGTGATCACACGTCATGAAATCGAAAAATCCCAATCTCCGACTTTGGCTGACTTGTTGCAAGGCGAAGCCGGTTTTGAGTTTGGTCGCAATGGCGGTCCTGGCACGACAACATCTTTCTTTTTGCGAGGTCAAAACAGCATCAACGCTGTTGTGATGATCGATGGCGTTCGCTCTCAAGTGGATTCGCTGGGGTCATTGCAGGTGCTGGATGTACCTTTGTCCCAGATTGAACGCATTGAGTTGTTGCGTGGCAATGCCAGCGCTTTGTATGGCGATGCGGCCATCGGCGGTGTGATCAACATCACCACGCGCAATGGCAAAGGCGCCCCTGCTGCGTATGGCTCCATGTCTTACGGTTCACGCAACAGCCTCGATGCTTCTGTCGGGTACGGCGGCAAGTCTGAAGACTACCGCTTCAATGTGCAGGCGGGCATCAAGAAAACCGATGGCTTTTCGGCGATCAACACCCAACAACAGCCCACGGCCAACCCAGACCGGGATGGCTACAGTGGCGAGTTCATTTCTGCGAGAGTGGAAAAAACGCTGAGCCCTGATGCCACGTTGGGGATTCGGGTACAAGGTGTCCGATCAACGGCAGACACGGACAATGCTTGGGCCAATTCGCCGTTGGATACCCAGCAATTCAAAAAGCGCAACAACACCCTGGGGATGTTCTGGCGTCAAGCGTTCTCCTCCGATTGGATCAGTCAATTGGACATTTCGACTTCATCCCTCACGTATGAAGACATTGAAAACGGCCAGCGTTTGGATTTTTATGGACTCTTCGAAGGTCGACAAAATCTTGTGCGTTGGTTCAACACATGGCAAGCAGGAGCCGATACGGCTGTCAGTTTTGGTGCCGATGTCTCAAACGATAACTTCAAAGTGGACCGAGGCAATGCCTACGACATGCAGCGCGATGCCACCGGCATTTTTGCCGGGGTGACCCAGAAGCTGGGGGCATTCACTGCGCAGGTGAATGTGCGTCACGATGATGTGAAAGTTGAAAACCGTGAGCCTGGTTACCCAGCAAGCAGTAATCGATCCGGTGCAGACACCGGTCTTCTGGGTTTGGGCTATGCCATCACACCAGCATGGTCTGTGACGGGAACGGTGTCCAACGGTTTCAGGGCACCTACCGCATCCGAGGTTTCCAAAAATCCGCAACTCAAACCTGAAACACACCAAAGTTCAGAAATCGGTGCGAGTTATTCGGTAGACAGTCTTCTGGCTCGTCTGGTTTACTTTGATACCCACACCACAGATGCCATCATTTACAAGCCGTTGCAGGGCGGGGATTACACCTACGAATCTGTGGGGCGTGTGAGCAATCGTGGTCTTGAGGCAACTTTGCGTTCACAGTGGCGCGGGTACACCATCAAGGGATCTGCGGTCACTCAGGAACCGATGAATGACATGAGTCAAAAGCCGCTGGACCGCAGAGCCAAGAACTATGGCTCTCTTGATATTTCGCGCTCCTTTGGCATCTATGACGCGGGTGCCAGACTGTATGTCTCCGGTGAGCGCCCCGATGGCTCGCACACCCTGGCGGGTTACAGTTTGTGGTCCTTCTATGCCAGCCGCAAGATCGACGACAACTGGACGGCTCGCTTGCGCCTTGAAAACGCTTTCGACAAACAATACCAACTGGCCTATGGTTACAACACCCCTGGCCGCGGTTTGTTTGCGACCTTGCAATACAGTCCCAAATGATGACCCCAGCCGCTCTTGCCCCTCAACGCATCGTCTGCCTCACTGAAGAGGCGACGGAGTGGCTTTATCTGCTGGGGCAGGAGCAGCGCATTGTGGGCATCTCGGGCTATACGGTGCGTCCTCGCCGGGCTCGGGAGGAAAAGCCCAAGGTCAGTGCTTTTTTGAGCGCCAAGATCGACAAGATCCTGGCGCTCAAGCCGGATTGTGTTTTTGGCTTTTCCGATCTGCAGGCCGACATTGCGGCCTTGCTTATCAAGGCGGGGGTGCAGGTCACCATCTTCAACCAGCGCAGTGTGGACGAGATTTTCTCGATGCTGTACCAGGTCGCGGCCATGGTGGGCGAGGCCGAACAAGGCTTGGCCAAACTGTCGGCCATGCGGGCCGAGCTGGATGCGATTGCGCGCAAGGCAGCCAGCTTCAAGCGTCGACCCAAGGTGTTTTTCGAAGAGTGGGACGAGCCCCACATCAGCGGCATCCGCTGGGTCTCTGAGCTGATGGGCATCGCAGGCGGTGACGACGTGTTCCCCGAGCTGGCGGTGCGATCCCTGGGCAAAGACCGCATCATCGCCGACAGCCAGATCATCATTGACCGCGCTCCCGACATCATCATTGGTTCGTGGTGTGGCAAGAAGTTTCGTCCTGAAAAGGTCGCAGCTCGCCCTGGCTGGCAAGACGTGCCCGCCGTGCGCAACGGGCAGTTGTTTGAAATCAAGTCGGCCGATATTCTGCAGCCGGGTCCTGCGGCACTGACCGATGGCGTGGCGCAGTTGCACAGCATCATCAGCCAATGGGTGGCAGAGCATGCGTGATGTCTGCAACACACCTGAGATGAAGCACGTCGCGCGTCAAACGCGCAGCGAGCGTGCGAGTTTGTACCTGCCGTGTTTTAAAACCTTGGCCCTCTTCATGGGCTTGTGGCTGGCGAGTGCTTGGGCCTTGGCGGTCACCGTACAAGACGACCGTCAGCAAAAAATCGAGATCTCCAAACCGCCGCAACGCATCGTGAGCTTGCTGCCTTCACTGACCGAAACCGTCTGCGCTTTGGGGGCTTGTCAGCGCCTGGTCGGTGTGGACCGTTATTCCAACTGGCCAACCTCCAATGCGCACCTGCCTCGCGTGGGTGGTGGCCTCGATCCGAACATTGAAAGCATCGTCGCGCTCAAGCCTGATCTGGTCTTGGCGGCCGGCTCTACCCGTGCTACGGACCGTTTGCAGGCGCTGGGCCTGACGGTGTTGCGTCTGGAGCCGCGCACCCATGCCGATGTGCAGCGCGTGCTGCGCACCGTGGGCGATGCACTGGGCTTGCCTGCGGCCGAGAGTGAACGCGTCTGGCGCGATACAGAGGCGGGCGTGCAAGCGGCTGTGCAATCGCTCAGCCCGCTGGCACGTCAGCAGCGGGTTTATTTTGAAGTCAGTCCTGCGCCCTATGGTGCGAGCGAGGCGTCCTTCATTGGCGAAATGCTCACGCGCATGGGGGTGGGCAATATCTTGCCGGCGGCCATGGGACCGTTTCCGCAGGTCAACCCCGAATTTGTGGTGCGCGCCCAACCCGATGTGATCATGGTGGGCGACAGCAGCCGCGCCAGCATGGCTCAGCGCCCGGGCTGGTCCCGTTTGCGCGCGATGCAGACCCAACGCATTTGCGTGTTCAAGCAAGCCGATTCCGACATGCTCGTGCGTGCTGGCCCGCGCATGGCCGAAGGTGCCAGGCTCATGGCCGATTGCCTGAACAAGGCCGCAGGAGCGGGGCGATGAGCGATCAAACCCTTGCCCACCGCTGGGTCTGGCTTTTGCTGATCGTCGGTGCGGCCACGGTGCTGCTGGGCACGGCGGCAGGCAGCCAGGGTTGGCAGGCCTGGTGGTCTGCACAACCCGATGGGGTGTCGCGCCAGATTGTTGTGGATATTCGTCTGCCGCGCAGTCTGGGGGCCTGGCTGGGTGGTGGCTTGTTGGGCTTGTCGGGCGCCGTGGCGCAAGGGCTGTTTCGCAATCCGCTGGCCGATCCGTATTTGCTGGGCAGTGCCTCGGGGGCCTCGCTGGGTGTGGGCACCTATTTGAGTTTGTTTGGCGGCAGCGCTTGGGCCATGGGCTGGTGGATGGGCTTGGGCCTGACGGGTGCGGCCTTTGTGGGCGCGGTGCTGGCTGTGATCCTGACTTTGCTTTTGGCGCGTGGCGTGCAGCAAACCTTGCGCTTGTTGCTCGCCGGTGTGGTGGTGGGTGTGGTGCTGGGCGCTGTGACGTCGATGTTGTCTGTGCTGCAGCCGCAGGTGCTGCAAGCCATGCAGGGCTTCATGCTGGGCTCCACCGCTTTTGTGAGTTGGACGGCTTGCGTCACCATGGCCGTTGTGTTGGCCTTGTGCATGGGCTTGGCCTGGACTTTTGCACGAGTGCTGGATGCGTTGACGCTGGGCGAGTCCACGGCGCAAACACTGGGCGTGCCGCTGCGTTCGGCCCGGCTGGTGTTGGTGGGCGTGATTTCTCTGGCCACGGGAGCGGCGGTGGCGCACATCGGGCTGGTGGCGTTTGTGGGCTTGGCCGCACCGCATTTGGTGCGCTCGCTGCTGCGCTGCACCCATGCCTGGAGCCTGATCTTGTCCGCGCTCATGGGCGGTGCATTGTTGTCGGTGGCCGATGTGCTGGCTCGCGTGCTGTTTGCCCCGCAAGAGTTGCCGGTGGGGGTGCTCACGGCGGTGCTGGGCGGGGGCTATCTGCTGTGGCGTGTGTACCGTGACACGGGCAGTGGTTCGGGCACAGGAGGGGAGCGATGAGCTTTGCCATGGAAACCCGAAATCTGACAGTCAAGCTCGGTGACCGCTCGGTATTGAAAGACATTGACCTGCAGATTGCAGCCGGTCGCTGGACGTGTGTGCTCGGGCCCAATGGCGCAGGCAAATCGACTTTGCTCAAGTCCTTGGCGGGTTTGTTGCCGCACGGCGGGCAGGTGTTCTGGCAAGGCCAGCCCTTGGACAACATTTCACGCCGTGACCGGGGCCTGCTGCTGTCCTGGTTGGGGCAAGGTGAAGCGACCACGCTCGACTTGCGTGTGTGGGATGTGGCCATGTTGGGGCGCTTGCCGCATCAGGGCTGGTTGGGCGCACCCACGCCGCAAGATCGGCAAATGGTTGAAGCGGCCTTGAAAGCCACACAGGCTTGGGATTGGCGCGAGCGCATACTGGGTGAACTCTCAGGCGGCGAACGTCAGCGTGTTCTGCTGGCTCGGGCCATGGCCGGCAATGCACCGCTCATGCTGATGGACGAGCCACTGGCCAATCTGGATCCGCCGCATCAGGTGGACTGGTTAGAGCAGGTGCATTGCCTGATCGCGCAGGGCACCACCGTGGTCAGTGTTTTGCATGAGATCGGCATGGCGCTGCACGCCGACGAAGTGATCGTCATGGACCAGGGGCAAGTCGTGCACCATGGGGCCAGCAGCGATCCCCAAACGCAAGCGGCCATTGAAGCCGTGTTTGAACACCGCATCCGCATTTGTGCGCTGGACGGCCAATGGGTCGTTTTGCCCCGCATCACATGACAGCGCGTTGCATCATGGTGCTGGGCACCGCCAGCGGTGCGGGCAAGAGCTGGCTGACCACGGCGCTGTGCCGTCATTACGCCCGTCAGGGGCTCAAGGTGGCGCCGTTCAAGGCACAAAACATGAGCAACAACGCCCGCGTGGTGGCCAGCGCCAATGGGCTAGGCGAGATCGGCAGCGCCCAATACTTTCAGGCGCTGGCGGCCAAGGCCGAGCCCGATGTGCGCATGAACCCGCTGCTGCTCAAGCCCGAGGCCGATACCCGCAGCCAGGTTGTGCTGCTGGGCGAGGTCAGCGAAGAACTGAGCAACACCCCCTGGCACGAACGCAGCGACAAAGTCTGGCCACCAATCGCTGCTGCGCTCGATGAACTGATCGCCGATAACGACGTGGTCGTGATCGAAGGCGCAGGCTCGCCCGCCGAGATCAACCTCATGCACAGCGACATCGTCAACCTGCGGGTGGCCCGTCACGCCAAAGCCCAGTGCCTGCTGGTGACCGACATCGACAAAGGCGGCGCCTTTGCCCACCTGTATGGCACCTGGGCATTGCTGCCACCGGAGGACCAGCAGCGGATACGGGGTTTTGTGCTCAACAAGTTCAGGGGTGACGCCAGTTTGTTGGCGCCTGCGCCTGAAATGTTGCAAGCGCTGACGGGCGTACCCACCGTGGCGGTGCTGCCCATGTGGTGGCAGCACGGCTTGCCCGAGGAAGACGGCGTGTTTGACGACCGCAGCCGTGCCCATGGGGTGGTGACCCGCACCGTGGCGGTGATCGCTTACCCGCGCATCAGCAATCTAGATGAGTTTCAGCCTCTCAAGAATGTGCCGGGCTTGCGCCTGCTCTGGGCGCGCAGTCCGTCCGATCTGGCCAACTTGCAGGCCCATGATTGGGTGATCTTGCCCGGCAGCAAACACACCAGCAGCGACCTGGCCTGGTTGCGCCAGCAAGGGCTCGATGCGGCCGTGGCCGGCCACGCCAAAAAAGGAGGCGCGGTACTGGGCATTTGCGGTGGCCTTCAAATGCTGGGCGAAGCGCTCATTGATACGCATGGCATTGACGGCAATGCGCCGGGTCTGGGCTTGTTGCCGCTGGTCACGCAGTTCGCACAAGACAAAACCGTGGTGAAAACCCGGGCCACGTTCGGCCAGGTGCAGGGTGCTTGGTCCGCGTTGAGTGGTGTCGAAGTCTCAGGCTATGAAATCCACCATGGCCAAACCCAGGGCCACAGCGCCATGCTGGCGGGCGGTGCGGTGCTGCACGAAGTCATGCCCGGGCTGGCTTGGCAAAGTGGTGATGGGCAGTACAAGGGGCAGATTCTGGGCACCTACCTGCATGGTCTGTTGGAATGTCCGGCCGTCTTGCAGGCCTTGTTTGGCGCGCAGTCTGCCACGCTGGAGACGGTGTTTGACGGGCTGGCTGATTACATCGAAACGCATTTTGATTCTGGTGTACTCGACGCACTGAAGCCGCTTTGAGTGGCGGCCTTGTGCCGTCGTCTTGTGCGGGCGGTCTGTGGATGCCGAAGTATTCAGCCGCTCTCCAGCAGGGCTGCGGGTGATAATTTCCTCCAATCTTTGACAGACTCACATCGCCCACACCATGCCCCGCTTTGTCACGATCACCCCCAATCCGGCTTTAGATATTTCCACCTCGGTGGACAAACTGGTCGATGCGCACAAGCTGCGCTGTGCCGAGCCGCAACGGCACCCCGGTGGCGGTGGCGTCAATGTGGCGCGGGTGCTGCACCGTCTGGGAGGCGATGTGCTGGCGATTTATCCTGCCGGGGGGGCCACGGGCGAGCGCCTGCATGGCTTGCTGCAGGCAGAAGGCGTGCCCGATGTGCCTTGGCCCATCACGGGTGAAACGCGCGAGAGCTTCACCGTGCATGAGCGCGAAAGTGGTCGCGAGTACCGTTTTGTGCTGCCAGGTCCTGCACTGTCGCAGACCGAATGGCGCACAAGCCTGGATGCTTTGCGCAAGCTGGTCCCTGCGCCCGCCTGGGTGGTGGCCAGTGGCAGCTTGCCCAGTGGCATGGCGGCAGATGGCCATGCGCAGATTGCCGACGTGGCCCGCGAGATCGGTGCCCGCATGGTGGTGGACAGCTCCGGCCAGGCCTTGGCGGCTGCGTTGGCGCACGGTGTCTGGCTGGTCAAGCCCAGCCTGCGCGAATTGGCTGAGTTGACAGGGGTCGCCTTGAACACCACTGACGCTCAGCGACAGGCTGCGCGGCAACTGATCGAGCGTGGACAGGCGCAGATGGTGGCGCTTTCCTTGGGTTCCGAAGGCGCCATGCTGGTCACCGCAGACCAGTGCCTGAAGGCCGATGCCCTGCCTGTCGCGGTGGCTGGCACTGTGGGCGCGGGCGACAGTTTTCTGGCTGGCTTGGTGTGGGCGCTGGATGCACAACTGCCGCTGCCTCAAGCGCTGGCGACGGCCATGGCTGCGGGGGCGGCGGCGGTGATGACACCAGGGACAGCACTGTGCCAGCCACAGGATGTGGCCAATTTGCGTGGGCAAGTCCGCATTCAGTCTTGCTGAAGACTGGGCTTGGCAGGGACCTTGGTCTTGACGGCCGTCGACGATTTTCTGGCGGGCAATTTTTGGTGATTGGCTTCATCCAGACACAACAAGGTGTCCAAATAAGCCATGAAGCGGTTGAGGTAATCCGACGAGGCATCGCGCATCAGACCCAGCGAGCGCAGCACCAGCATGTGGGAGTTGATGGGGCCCGCATTGTGCGGCGCTTGGGCGATGGCCTGCGTGACTTGTTTTTGCACGCTGATTTGGCTCAGCTGTTTCTTGAATTGCTGAATCTTGGGGCTTTCTGCGCGCCACAAAGTGGTTTTCAGGGGCTGCCCTTGCGAGGCAGTCGAGCTGCCTGGCGCTGCGGGTGCGTGCTTGGCCATGTCGCTGAGCAGAACAGCCAAAGGCGAGGGGGGCTGCTGGGGCGTGTCGCTGGGCTGTGTTGCAATATCCAGTCTGGCTTTGAATTGCAGCAGGGCTTTGGTCAGTTTGTCTTTCAACAGCGCGTGCGCGGCCCCTGTGTGCGCAGCAGAGCGCTCGGCCAGTGATTCGATGTAATGCCAGCCTACCGCATCCACGTGCGCAGCCCCGGCTGCCCGCAGCGATGCCAGCTGCATCACGACGTCGTCGTCAGGGCTTGGTGGTGTGGGCAAGGCTTCGCTCATGGCTTGCTGGCGTTGGCAGATTTGGGCACCGGCGCCATTTCCACGCGGCGGTTCTGCGCGCGGGCTTTCTCGTTGCTGTTGGCCACCAGCGGTTGTTCTTGCCCAAAGGCGGCGGCAAACAGCATGGACGAGGACATGCCTTCTTCGATCAACGTCCGTGTCACCGTCAAAGCGCGCTGAGCCGACAGCTCCCAGTTGTCTTCAAACTGCCGGTTGCGGCTCTTGATGGACTGGTCATCGGTGAAGCCGCTGACCATCAGCATTTCATCGCGCGACTGCAAATAACTGCGCAAGGGCACTACCAGGCTTTTGAGCAGTTTGCGACCTTCGGGTTCGAGTTTGTCGGAATTGAGCTCAAACAAGAGCTTGCCACTGATGCCAATGCGCCCGTTGTTCAAGGTGATGCGTCCGCTGGCCAGCGGAATGGCCAGCGCTTTTTCCAGCGACTGACGCTTTTGCTCTTCGACCTGTCGTTTTTGCACCTCGGTTTCAAGCTTGGAGGCCATGTCCAGTTGTGTGGCCATTACGCCCACCAACAGCAACACAAAAGCGCCCAGCAAGCCGGTCATCAGATCGGCGAACGAGATCCAGGTCGGCGCTGTGGACTCGACGTCGGCGTCGTGCTCCAGCATCAGGCGGCCCCTTGCGCGGCATGCTGTTGCAGCGTTTCCAGCACGTCTTTTTGCGAGGTGATGCTCAG
>JACCDZ011653949.1_pt1 | contig 18248 bp, 7 predicted proteins | sample 7449551 | NCBI WGS metagenome assembly JACCDZ01 (sample SAMN15323452, study PRJNA562643) | freshwater metagenome | isolation source: river surface water | place: USA:Blue River Watershed | collected 2017-08-18
ACCCAAGTAAACGAAAATCAATTAAATATTACGTTTGATATTGATATACCGTACACCATTTTAAGCAACGGCAAGCAACACAGCGTGGCTTTAAAAGATACCCAATTACCTGCTACTTATAGCTATATTACTACTCCAAAATTAGATACCAACGCGTATTTAATTGCTAAAGTGAAAAATTATGGCGACTACAACATTTTACCTGGTGAAGCCAATGTGGTGTTTGAAGATATGTATGTAGGGAAAACCTATGTAAACGCTAATGCAAACGAAGATGATTTGCGATTAAGTTTAGGTAAAGATCAAAACATATCGGTTACACGAACTTTGATAAACGATAAATCGGGTACTAAAACATTATCGTCACGCAAGGTGCAAGATTTTGTGTACGAAATTTCAATCCGCAATAACAAAAAAGAAAATATGAGTATTGTAATTGAAGACCAAGTGCCAATTAGCAGCAATACCGATATTGAGATTACCCTTACCGATAAAGGCAATGCAGAACACAATGCCGAAAAAGGCAAATTAACTTGGGAAATAAATTTAAAACCAAACGAAACCAAAAAAGTACGTTTTGCATATCAAGTAAAATCGGCAAAAGACAAAAATTTATTGATGTAATTAATGTGTGAATTTTAAGATAATATTGTTAAAAATTAAAAATAAATAGCTCTTGTATAAAATAATTAATTTTTTTTTTATAAGTTTATCGTTTAAACTACTAATTGTAAATATTATAAAGTATGAAAAAAATTACGCAACAATCAAGGTTTAAAATTCGGTGGTTAAACACCCAGTCCTTGGTTTTATTAGTGCTTTTTGCGTTTTCGCCTTTTTTAAAGGGAAATGCGCAATATTGTACGCCATCTTACACAAGTGGGTGTAATAGTGGTGATAATTTAAATAGCGTTGTTGTTACCGGGCACGGAACATCGGTTTTAAGTGATTTAAATACCGGTTGTAACGGTGGTTATTTAGATAATACTACAGCATTATCGGCTGTAGATTTGATGCAAAGCCAAACCTACCAAGTAGATTTAAATACTACGTATGGTTCGCCAACATCAGAAAAAGTTACTATTTGGATTGATTTTGACGGGAACAGTACATTTGACGCTTCTGAAAAGTTGTTGGCAGATTTTCCTTTGTCTCAAAGTCCATCATTTGCTACAACTAGCATTACCATTCCTGTAACGGCTCCAACGGGTGTTAAAAGAATGCGTGTGCGTTTAGTGTATGGTTCAAGTACTACCAATGTTGATCCGTGTAATAATTACTCTAACGGAGAAACACATGATTACAGTGTAAATATATTAGCATTACCACCATGCTCAGGAACGCCTGTTGCGGGTACTGCTACAGTAAATACACGTATGTGTGCTAGTCAACCATTAAATTTAACTGCACCTGGAGCAACTGTTGCATCGGGTATGATTTATCAATGGGAGAAATCACCAGCAGGTGCTAATACATTCACAAACTTATCAGGTGCTACTACACCTAACTTTACAGTAACTAACCAAACGGCAGATACTGATTATCGTTTTGTGGTAACATGTATTGCAAGTGGTGTTACTACTACATCTAATGTAGTTACAGCTTTGCAACCAAACGCAACAGGTCCTTTTTACGAAGGTTTTGATTCTACCCCAACAGGAAATACAACTAATCCATCGCCGCCAAATTGTTGGACATACTTAGACAATATGTCTGGATATGGCTATACATCAACAACTGCTGGTAGAAGTGCTAACGGTTTTTATGTGTACCGTCCTAATGCAACTGGTGACTTAAAATTAATTTCGCCAGCAACCGATAATTTAGGTAACGGAACCAAACAAGTGCGTTTTTGGGCAAGAGTTTCAAGTACAACTTATATGCCTACCCAAAAAATAGGTATTTATACAATGAATGGTACTACGGCATCGGCAACTAAAACGTTGGTTGAAGATAATATACCATTAACAACATCTTGGCAAGAATTTATAGTGCCTTTACCAGTAACAACTGATGATTATTTTGCTTTTTCTTTTGATGCGGTAAACGGTACAGCTTATATGTATGTTGATGATGTGTATTACGAGGATTTATCACCATGTATGTACCCAGTAGGTTTAAAAACAACAACAATTACAGGTAATAGCGTAGATTTTACATGGACAGCAGCTACTGGCGCAGGTGTTACAGGTTATGAGTATGAAGTACGTGACAATGCGAATAATGTGGTGGCAACTGGTACAACTACAGGTACATCGGTACAAGCTACAGGTTTGCAACCAGGTACAACGTATAAAATTTATATACGTTCGGTATGTGGTACAACTAAAGGTGATTGGTCTCCTTTTTACAGTACGTTTACAACACTTTGTGTAGCGTTGGTAAACAATTTTTACGAAGATTTTAATGCGGTTGCAGCAGGTTCAACTACAAATAATACGGTTCCAAATTGTTGGACGTATTTAAAAACAGGTACTTCAACTTCTCTGTATGGCTATACCGCAACAGTTGCTGGGCAGACGGGTGGTTTAGGGTTTTATACATATCGTCCAGCTCAGTCAGGTACATCATATAATGGTGATTTAATGTTAGTTTCGCCAGAAACCGTTGATTTAGGTAATGGTACCAAGCAAATACGTTTCTCAAGTAGAAGATACTTCACGGGTTCTTATGCTGGTGAATTAAAGATTTACACTATGAACGGTAAAACAGCTAGTTCAACTAAAACTTTAATTGCAACTATTAATGTACCAGATGCAACTTGGAAAGAATACATAGTGCCGTTACCAGTAACTACTGATGATTATTTTGCGTTTTCTTTTGAACAAGAAGGCTTAGCTAAATATATTTTTATTGATGATGTTTATTACGAAAATCTTTCACCATGTGCAGCACCAGGAAATATTAGTGCTACAACTATAACATCTACATCAGCAACCATTAGCTGGAACAAATCTTTAGCTGCAGGTGTAACAGGGTACGAATGGGAAGTACGTGATTTAACAGGCGTAGTTGTAAAATCAGGAACTGTTAACAATGTAAATACAGTAACAGCAAATGTAACTGGTTTAGCACCAGGTATGTATTACGAAGTGTATGTACGTAGTAAATGTGGCGCAACACCAGGTGTTTGGACATCGGTTCCGTTTAAATTTGCAACACTTTGTGCGGTTTTAACAGGTAACTTCTTTGAAGGATTTGAATTTACACCAGGAGGTGGTACTACAAATGCATCGCAACCATTATGTTGGTCGTATATAGATACCAATTCAGGGTATGGTTATACTAGTACATCTGCTGTAAAAACAGCAACTCAAGGCTTTTATGTATACCGTCCAAACACAACGGGTGATTTACTTTTAGTTTCGCCAGAAACTGCAAATTTAGGTGGTGGCAACAAGCGTGTACGTTTTTCTGCACGTGTAAACAGCACAACTTATATAAATACACAAAAGTTAGAGGTTTATACCTTAAACGCAAATACAGGAACACCTACTAAAACGTTAGTAGCTACAGGTTTTGCGTTAACAAATTCATGGCAAGAATTTATTGCTTATTTACCTAATACAACCGATGATTATTTTGCATTTTCATTTGATCGTAATGGAGGAACAACATATATCTACATTGATGATATTTATTATGAAGATATACCACCAATTGTATTAGATGCAACTAAAACAGATATTTTATGTAATGGTGCGAATTCTGGTACAGCTACTGTAGCAGTTGAAGGTGGAAAACCACCTTATACGTACGCATGGACTCCGTCTGGTCAAACAACTGCAACAGCAACTAATTTAACACCTGGTGCACATACAGTAACAGTTACAGATAATAGAGGTATTTCTAAACAAACTTCGGTAGTAATAACAGAACCAACAGCAATTTTGCCAAACTTAAACTTTACAAGTATTTCATGTAATGGTATGGTAGATGGTATGGCAAGTGTTAACCCTACAGGTGGTGTTGCGCCTTACACTGTATTGTGGTCTAATGGAAAAATTGGAACGTCAATTAATAAATTAACTGCAGGTACTTATGATGTAACTGTAAGAGATGCAAATAACTGTCCGGTTAAATTAACATTCACTATTATTGAACCAGCAGTATTAGGTACTTCAGTTAACCAAAGTGATGTAACTGCTTACGGTGGTAACGATGGTTCAGCTACTGTAACAGTAACAGGTGGTACAGCTCCTTATACATATGCTTGGACACCGGCGGTAAGTACAACTGATACAGCTAATAATTTAACAGCAGGTACTTACACCGTATTAGTAACCGATGCAAATGGATGTTCTACAACTCAATCAATAACAATTGCACAACCAGCAATTCCTTATCAAATATTATCTGTTACACAAAATAATGTTTCTTGTAATGGATCAAACGATGGTAACATTGCTGTAACAATTGCTGGTGGTACACCACCATACAATTATGCTTGGAGTAACGCAGGTGGTAATACCCCAATGATAAGTAACTTAATACCGGGTGCATATACTTTAACAGTAACCGATGCAGATTCAAGTGTGTTAACAGCTACTTATACTATAACAGAACCAGCAGTATTAAATGGTACAATTAGTGCACAAAATAATGTGTCATGTAACGGAGCAAGTAATGGTACAGCTACTGTTGATCCAGTTGGTGGTACTGCACCTTACACATTCCTATGGTCTAATGGTATGACAACTGCAAACGCTTATAATTTAACAGCAGGTAATTATAGTGTTCAAATTACTGATGCTAAAGGATGTAAATCTACTACTGCTGTAACTATAACAGAGCCAGCAATGCTAGATGCAATGCCTACTGTTAATAATATAACATGTTTTGGTCAAAACGATGGATCTATCATGTTAAATGTTATGGGTGGTTCTGCACCATATAGCTACTCTTGGTCTAATGGGTTAACAACCGCAAATGTTTCAGGTTTAGCAAAAGGTACATACAATGTAACAGTTACTGATGCTAATAATTGTACAGTAACAAAAACATTCACTATTACAGAGCCAACGTTTGTTTATGCACCAGTTGCATCTAACCAAACATTCTGTATCAGTCAAAATGCTACATTACAAGATGTAGTTGTTACAGGTGCCAATATTAAATGGTACAGTGCATTAACAGGTGGTATGATGTTGCCAGCTACAACTGCTTTAACAACAGGAACTACTTATTATGCATCGCAAACAGTTGGTACTTGTGAAAGTACACGTACACCAGTAACAATTACCTTAAACCAAGGTGCGCCATTAGCAACATCTCAATTAAGTGTTTGTAGCAATACAAGAATCCAAAACATGAATGTAGATGGATTTAACTATACACAATTGAAATGGTATGCTACAGCAACAAGTGCTACTCCATTAGCATCAAGCTTATTGTTAACTACCGGTACTTATTATGTAAGTTCTGTAGTAGGTACTTGTGAATCTGCTAGAAAAGCAATTCAAGTAACAGTTGCAGCACCAGTGCCTGCACCTGCAGCAAGTGCACAAACAGCATGTGCTAATATCACATTAGATGATTTAGTAGTTGGTAAAGATCCACAAGCTACATTAAATTGGTACAGTTCATTAAATTCAATGACACCACTACCAGGTACAACACAAGTTTCAACAGGTACATACTATGTACAACAAGTGATTGGTAACTGTGAATCTGTTCGTGTGGCTGTTCCAGTACAAGTAGTAAATGTTTCTGCACCTGCAATGACTACAATTTCAATGTGTCAAGGTACAACTATTGCAGATTTTAACGGATCAACAAACAGTTACGTTTGGTATGTTAACAATTCTACAACAACACCATTAGCGGATACGTTTGTAATTACATCAGGAACATATTACATAGCACAGCAAAATTCTGGATGTATTTCTGGAAGAACACCTGTGACAGTTACAGTAAATGCACGTCCTAATAGTCCAACTGGTCAATTAATACAAACATTTAATACACCTAATAAAACTGTTTCTGATATAGTAATGAATCAGCCTAATGTAATGTGGTTTGCAACTTATAACGATGCGTTTATGCAAATAAATCAGTTGCCAGCAAATACCTTGTTACAAGATAACACTACTTATTACGGAATTTTAAAAGGAACTAACAATTGTGGTAGTATTCCAACAGCCGTAAAAGTAATCATTAGCTTAAGCAACCAAGAATTAGATTTAACACAACTTAAGTATTATCCAAACCCAGTTGATAGCGAATTAAACATTGCTTACAACGAAGAGATAAGAAAAGTAGAAGTGTTTACAATTACTGGTCAGCGTGTAATGAGCAACGAATACAATTCAAACGAAGTTAAAACAGATTTATCACGCTTAAGTGCAGGAACGTACTTAGTTAAGGTAGAAACAGCGAAAGCTTCACAGTTTATCAAAGTTGTAAAACGATAAATCAACAAATAATTTTCTTAAATAATCAGGTAGATGAACGTTTACCTGATTATTTTTTTAATACCCTTGATATAAATGTTAAATTATATTAAGGTTTTTTTTTTTTTTATACATTTATCATATATTTATTTTAGGTGAAAAATATTGTTTAATATGGGCTAAACTGAATGAATTATTTGTTGAAAATAAATTCTTAAGATAACTTTATTAAAGTATTTTTTACTTCATTATTATTTTTTTAAAAATTTTATTTTATGAAGAAAATTTACTTAGTGTTTTTGGCACTGTTTTACTCCATTAATTTTTACGGACAAGTATCAAGTTATGCTTTTTCGCAAAGTAATGGTACGTATCAAGAAATTACCAGTCCAACAATAATTTGGACTGCTACAGCAAATTCAGGTACAGGGTCGTTTGATACAAATCAACAAGATGTTACTTTGCCTTTTAGTTTTGTATTTAATGGTAATCCTTATACTACTATTAATGTTAATAGTAATGGAAGTATTATTTTACCAGGAACAACTACAACGTCTACAACGAGTTCACCGATTAGTGCAACTACAACTTATAATGGAGCAATAGCTGCTTGGGGGAGAGATATAAATGGCGCATATGACGGAACATTAGTTAGTAATGTAAGTTATGAAACTGTGGGTACAGCACCTAATAGAAAGTTTGTTTTACAATTTAAGAATGTTAGACCAATCTATTCGTCATCAACTACTTCTATTAATGTAATGAATTTTCAAATTCAATTAGAAGAAACTACTAATATTATACGTTTTGTTTATGGTTCAAACAGTAAATATTTAGGAACAACAATATCAAGTAACACTGTTCAAATTGGTTTAAGAGGAGCAACAAATACAGACTTTTTGAATAGATTAAATACATCAACAGTAAGTTTTACTGCTTCATCACTAGGTACTTCTAATTCAAGTAGTCAGTCTTTTAGTAATGATCCTTTATCTGCTTCGGGGATGCCAACAGATGGGTTAATATATACTTTTACACCACCTGTACCATGTACAGGCACCCCATTAGGTGGAAATGTTTTAGTTGCTAGTCAAACTGTTTGTCCTGGAATTACTCCAGAAGCAATTTCGGTATCTTCACCAAATCCTGGATATAGCGGATTTACATACCAATGGGAAGAATCTGACGATAATGGTGTAGCTGATGCATGGGCGAATGCAGTTGGAGGAACAGGAGCAACTACTTTAATGTATACTCCACCTAGTTTTGCAGCTACAACAAACAAATATTATCGTTTAAAAACTATATGTACAGCAAGTGGTCTTTCAGGTTATTCTACTGTTCATACAGTGCAAATGCCAATGTCACCTACACCAGCAACTGGTTTAAACTTTACAAACCTTACTTCTTCAGGGGTAACAATAAATTGGACTAATGGAACAGGTAACAGAAGACTGGTTGTGATAAGTCCTGTTAATACATTTACAGCACGTGTAAATGGTACAGGACCAGCGCATACAGCTAGTTCAACTTATTCTGGTACAGGTGAGCAAATTATGTATGATTCAACAGGTTCAGCTGTAACAATTTCAGGCTTAACATGTAATACACAGTATTACGTACAAGTATATGAATATTATAGATGTGGTTCAAGTGCACCTTACGGTTATTGGTATGCAACCCCAATAGAGGGTACATTTACTCCAGTTCTTTTTCAAACGGCAGTAAGTATTCCACAAACATGTAGTTTTACTGGTTTTACAGGTTCAAATTTACCAACAGTTTACCCTGGTTGGTCCGAGTCAAAAGGCGATGGTCCACTAACAGGAACTACCTCTGCTTGGACTTATTCGACATATTTACCAATTACAACTGCAAAAATTAATTTATTTACTACCGGTAAAAAAGATTGGATATTAACACCAACACTTAATACTACTAGTTTTGCTAGATTAAAATTTAAAGCATTAATTACAGAATATGCTACAAATGATGTTGCCAGCCCGGCAATGGATGTGGATGATAAAGTAGAGGTAATGATAACAACAGATCCTTGTGGTGGTACTTGGACACCTTTATTAACAATTGACGCCTCAAATAGCAACGCTTTAAATATTGCACCAATTACAGCGTCAACTGTTTTACCTGAATATGTTGTTGATATACCTAGTTCATATGTAGGTCAAAATTTTGTAATAGGTTTCAAAGGAAGCGAAGGCGCAACATCTAACGGAAGTGATTACGATTTCCATATTGCATCGATAGTAATTGAAAATACACCACCACCAACTGTGTCTGCTACTAAAACAGATAATGTTTGTTTTGGTGGAACTTTAGGTACTGCAACAGCAACACCTGCAGAAGGGACACCTCCATATACGTATTCTTGGGCACCAACCGGCGGAACAAATGCTGTAGCAACTGATTTAGCTGCGGGCACCTATACTGTTACTTTGAAAGACGCTAATAATGTTACAGCAACAGCAACAGTTGTTATTGAAGAGCCTACACAAATTTTAGCAAATGCTTCTTCTACGGCGGCTGCTTGTAACGGTACAGCAACAGGATCTGCAACAGTTGCACCTACAGGCGGAACTGCACCATACACTTATTTATGGAGTAATGGCGCAACTACCGATGTAGTTTCAGGATTAGCTGCGGGTTCTCATTCCGTAGTTATTAAAGATGCGAATTTATGTGAAATTACAGAAAATATTATAATAACAGAGCCTACGGTTTTAGTAGCAACAAGTACATCAAAAACCGATGTAACTTGGTATGGTGGAAATGATGGATCTGCAACTGTAACAGCTAGTGGCGGTACATCACCTTATACGTACTTATGGTCAAATGGTGAAACAACTGCAACGGCAATTAGTTTAGTAGCGGGTTCACCTACCGTAACAGTAACCGATGCAAACGGTTGTACAGCAACAGCAAGTTTTGTGATTGAACAGCCGATACCATTAATGATTGATTCTGTATCACAAACAAATGTAAAATGTAATGGCGCTACCGATGGAACAGCAACAGTTGTAGCAATAGGGGGTAATGCACCTTATACCTATCTTTGGGCACCAAGTGGTGGTACTGCAGCAACCGCAACAGGTTTAGCAGCAGGTACATACACAGTTGAAGTAAAAGATATAACAAATAATATTATATCACAAAGTTTTACCATAACACAGCCAGATGCAATAGTAGTTAGTGTTTCAGGAAAAACCGATGTAAAATGTAACGGTGGAGCAAACGGAACAGCAACTATAGCAGTAAACGGTGGTACGGCTCCATTTACCTACGTATGGTCACATGGTGTAACAACAACCAACCCAACCTTAAGCAATTTAGTAGCTGGAACGTATGATGTTACCATTACCGATTATTATGGATGTACATCAACAACACCAGCAAATGTTGTCATAACACAACCAACAGTGTTAGTAGTTTCATCGTCATCGTCAACAGACATTACATGTTATGGACAAAACAACGGAACGGCAACAGTAACAGCAACAGGCGGAACAGCACCATATAGCTATATTTGGAGTAACGGCCAAAGTGGACCATCAGTTAGTAACTTAACCAAAGGCACATATGTTGTAACTATAACCGATGCAAACAACTGTAGCGTAACACAAAGTTTTACCATAGCAGAGCCTGCATATGTATTAGCACCAACAGCAGCAAATCAAAGTTTCTGTGTAGGACAAAATGCAACATTAGCCGATGTAGTAATATCAGGCAGTAACATAAAATGGTACAGTGCAGTAACAGGTGGCGTAATGTTACCAGCAACAACTGTATTAACTAACGCAACAACATACTACGCAACACAAACCGTAGGTGTATGTGAAAGTTCAATAAGAACAGCAGTTCAAATTACGTTAAACCAAGGAACGCCATTAACAACCACACAATTAAGTGTTTGTAGTAATACACGTATCCAAAACGTAACATTAAACGGATTTAACTATACACAGTTAAAATGGTACAGCAGCGCAACAAGTACTACACAGTTAGCATCAAGCTTATTGTTAGGAACAGGAACGTACTATGTAAGTACGGTAACAGGTGCATGTGAATCTGCACGTCAAGCAATACAAGTAACAGTAGCTGCAGTAGTGCCAGCGCCTGTAGCAGCTGCACAAACAGTTTGTTCGTTAGCAACCTTGAATGATTTAGTGGTACAAAAAGATCCATCGGCAAGCTTAAATTGGTATAGCTCGTCAACCTCAATGGTTCCATTAAATCCAACAATGCAAGTAGTAACAGGAACTTATTATGTACAACAAGTGCTAGGAAACTGTGAATCGGTAAAAGTACCGGTATCGGTACAAGTGGTAAATGCAGCACAACCAACCATGACATCGTTAACGGTATGTGAAGGTAAAACCATTGCCGATTTAAACACAGCCAACGATACGTATGTTTGGTATGTAGATAATACAACTGCAACACCACTACCAAATACATTTGTAATAACATCGGGTAGTTACTATATAGCACGCGAAAGCATGGGATGTATATCAGCACGCACAAACGTAGCAGTAAATGTAGGCGCAGTGCCATCAAGTCCAACAGGACAAGCAACACAGTATTTCCCATTCCCAGCAAAAGTTTCAGATTTATTAATGAATCAACCAGGAGTAAAATGGTATTCAACAATAAATGATGCCGTTGCAATGGTAAACGAATTGCCAGGAAGTACATTTTTAATGGACGGAGTAACCTACTACGGAATATTAGTAAGCCCGAATAATTGTGGAAGCGCGCCAACAGCGGTAAAAGTAATGATTAACTTAAGCAATGCAGAACTAGATTTAGCACAGTTAAAATACTATCCAAACCCAGTTGACAGCGAATTAAACATTGCTTACAACGAAGAGATAAGAAAAGTAGAAGTGTTTACATTAACAGGTCAGCGTGTAATGAGCAACGAATACAATTCAAACGAAGTTAAAACAGATTTATCACGATTAAGTGCAGGAACGTACTTAGTTAAGGTAGAAACAGCGAAAGCTTCACAGTTTATCAAAGTTGTAAAACGATAAATAATAGATGTTTAATTAAATAAGGCGAGGGATTATCCTCGCCTTATTTTTTTATATTTGGTTATACTTTTTTGTTTTGTGTTGCTATTAAATGATAGATGTCTGTAGCGCTTGGTAGTTCGTGTAATTCTAAATGAAAGTAAGGAACAACAGCTAAAATATGATCAAAAACATCGGCCATAATTCCTTCGTATTTAATCCAATCAACAGTGTTTGTAAAGGCGTAAATTTCTAAAGGTAAGCCGTGTTCATTTGGTTGTAAATGCCGCACCATTAAATGAAACTGTTTGTGTATATTACTGTTGTTTAATAAATACCTTTTTATATACTCTCTAAATAATCCAATATTGGTAATTCGGCGGCCGTTTACCAACATGGTTGGGTCGTCAACGTGGGTTTGGTTGTAATTATTAATTTCTAACTGTCTTTCAATAATGTACGATTTTAATAATTTAATACGTTTTAAATCTTCAATTTCATCTTGAGTTAAAAATCTAATGGTTCCCATTTTAATATTTAGTGCACGTTTTATACGTCTACCGCCCGATTTTTGCATGGTTCGGTAATTTTTGAACGAATCACTAATTAAAGCGTATGTTGGAATAGTAGTTACAGTTTTATCGAAATTTTGCACTTTTACTGTGCTTAAATTAATGGTTAATACATTGCCATCGGCTCCGTATTTAGGCATTTCAATCCAATCGCCAACACGAACCATATCGTTAGATGAAACTTGAACACTGGCAACAAATCCTAAAATAGTATCTTTAAAAACAAGAATTATTATGGCCGAAACAGCTCCTAAAGCGGTTAGTAAACCAGTTGGATTTTTACCCGTAACTTCAGAAAAAATTAAAATTCCGGCAATTAAATATAAAATAATTGCAATTACCTGAAAATAACTTTCAAGTGGTTTGTCGGTAAAGCGTTTTCGGCTGTGAAGTATGTCTTTAAAAGTGTAAAAAAGCGATTTTATTAGAAAAGTAACTGCAATAATAAGTAGTACATCAACTATTTTACTAGTAATTTGTGTAATGTTTGGAAACCCTGTAAAAATTAACGGCAGCGCCTGTTTTGCCAAAATTAACGGTAGTAAATGGGTTAGGTATTTTAATACATTGTTGTGTATAAGAAAATCATCAATACGGGTTTTGCTTCTGCGAATGGTTTTAATTACAATTAGCATTACAATTTTCCGCAATAAAAAATCTAAACCATACATTACCATAAAAAAAACAACAAGCAATAAAATGGTGTTGGAGTAATGCGCTGCTTGAGTGCTAAAACCGTATTGTTTTAAAAGATTATAACCAAATGCGTAAATGGTACTTTGTAAATGTTCCATATTGTTTTTTAAAAAAAATCCTGGTTAGTTAGACCAGGATTTCTATTTATAAATCGTTTAATAATTTCGAAATTTCGTCTAATTTTGGAGTTAAAATAACTTCAATTCTACGGTTTTTTGCTTTGCCGCTATCGGTACTGTTTAATGTAATAGGTGCAAACTCACTGCGGCCGGCTGCAGTAAGGTTTTTCTTGTCGATACCTGGTGTTTGCTCAATAATATTAACAATTGCAGTAGCACGTTTGGTAGATAAATCCCAGTTATTTGTAACACCGCCACCTAAATTACCAACTACTTTATCGTTATCGGTATGGCCTTCAATTAAAATGCTAATTTCAGGGTTTTTTGCTAACACTTCGGCTAATTGTTCAACAGCATTTTTGCCTTCGCTACTAACAGACCAACTGCCCGAGGGGAACAATAATTTGTTTTCCATAGAAACATATACTTTTCCGTTTTTTTGTTCAACGGTTAATCCTTTACCTTCAAATTCAAATAATGCTTTTGATAAAGCGTCTTTTAAATTTCGTAAATTTCGGTCTTGTGCAGCCAATTTACCTTCTAATTCAGCAACACGAGATGATTTTCCGTCTAACTCCTTTTTAAGTAAATTTAAACGTTCAATTTCTGCTTTAATCGCTTGGTCGCTGTTTTTTTCAAGGCTGTTGTATTCTTTTTTAAGCTGGTCGTAAGCAATTTTTAATTGATCGCGTTCTGTGGTTGCGTTTTCTAATTGCTCTTTTAACGATTGATTTTTTGTTCCTAAATCAAAAGCTTGTGCCTTTAAATCGGCAGATTCTCCTGAAATACGTTCTAATTCTTCGCTACAATTTTTGTATTTAGCGTCTAATTCATTATATAATCTTCTAGAAACACAACTTGTTAAAAAGGGTAAGCAACAAGCTGCTAAAAGTAATTTTTTCATGTTTTTTTAGTTTAGTTAATCAATTTCAATTGCAACCGGACAATGGTCAGAATGTTTTGCATCGGGTAAAATGTAAGCACGTTTTAAGCGATTTTTCATATTTTCGGTCATTAAATGGTAATCAATACGCCACCCTTTATTATTATTGCGTGCGTTTGCACGGTAACTCCACCATGAATAGTTGTGTGGTTCTTTATTTAAAAAGCGAAACGTATCAACAAAACCATTGTTTATAAAAGTGTTTAACCATTCGCGTTCTTCAGGCAAAAAGCCCGATACTTTTGCATTGCGAATAGGGTCGTGAATATCAATAGCTTCGTGACAAATGTTGTAATCGCCACAAATAATTAAGTTGGGAATATCTTTCTTTAAATCGTTAACATAGTTTTGAAAATCGGCCATGTACTGAAATTTATGTCCTAAACGATCGGCATTGGTTCCCGAGGGTAAGTATAACGACATCACCGAAAAATCTTTAAAATCAACACGTAAATTTCTGCCTTCTTTGTCCATATAATCAATACCAGTACCAAATACTATGTTTGTTGGTTCGGTTTTGCATAAAATAGCTACGCCACTGTATCCTTTTTTTTCGGCAGGAAAATAATACTGAAATGGATATCCAGCTGCGGTGATTTCTAAAACAGGAATTTGTTCTTGTGTAGCTTTTATTTCTTGCAAACAAATAATATCGGGGTTTGCGGCTTGTAACCAATCTAAAAAACCTTTGGTAATTGCTGCTCGTATTCCGTTTACATTGTATGATAAAATTTTCATTATAAAAATTGAGTTTTTTCAAAAATACATATTTCAAATTGTAAGAAAAACATATTTAACTACTTGTTTTGTTTTTTATAAAATAGAACTTGTTAATACATAAGTAAAAATTAGTATATTTAAAAACTTATCATAAACTTAACTTTTACGATTACAGAAAGGTTTATTTTAAGTGTGAAAGGAATTGTTATATTTGCAAAAAAATACATAAATGGGGTTGGTAACCGCTAAAGAAATTGCGCAGGTAATAAAATTAGAAAAGTACGGGTTTATAGGTACTTTTTCGGGTTGGTTATTAATGAAAGTGCTAAAAATATCGCAACTAAATAAAATATATAACCGCAATAAACATTTAAAAGATGTTGATTTTTTAAATGCAATTTTACAAGAATTTCAGATAGAATTTGAAATTGATCCCGAAGAATTAAAGCGTTTGCCCAAACAAGGGCCATATATTACCATTTCAAACCATCCGCTTGGTGGTATTGATGGTATTTTGTTGTTGAAATTAATGCGTGAACGCGATCCCGATTTTAGAATTATTGCAAATTTTTTATTGCATAGAATAGAGCCATTAAAGCCCTATGTAATGCCTGTAAATCCGTTTGAAAATCACAAAGATTCTAAATCTAGTGTTTTGGGATTAAAAGAAACTTTACGACATTTAAGTGATGGGAAGCCTTTAGGTATTTTTCCAGCTGGTGAAGTTTCGAACTTTGAAGAAGATGATAAAATAGTTGATAAACCTTGGGAAGAAGGCGCTTTAAAACTTATTAAAAAAGCCGAAGTGCCTGTAGTGCCTATTTATTTTCATGCAAAAAACAGCAAGTTGTTTTACCTGCTTTCAAAAATTAGTCCAACGTTACAAACAGCTAAACTTCCATCGGAATTATTAACGCAAAAAGATCGAGTAATACGTGTACGTATTGGTAAGCCTATAACGGTTGCTGAACAAAACGAACACGGGGAAACTTTAGAAACTTTTGGTAAATTTTTGCGTACTAAAACCTATCTTTTAGCTAATACCACAAAAGACGAAAAAAAACAATTTATAAAAATACCATCGTTTAAACTGCCTACTCCGCCACCTAAAGAAATTGAAGGACCGGTTTTGCAAGATTTAATGCTACAAGAAGTACAAGCTTTGCGCAAAAACGATGATAGATTATTGCAAAGTAAAAATTATGAGGTTTTTTTAACCGATGCAGATAAAATACCGAATATTTTACGTGAAATTGGCAGATTGCGCGAAATTACTTTTAGAGCAGTAGGCGAAGGTACAAACAAATCGATTGATTTAGATAGTTACGATACCTATTACAAACACATGTTTCTTTGGGACGATGACGCAAAATGCATTGCAGGTGCTTACCGTATGGGTATTGGTAAAGATATTTATGCAAAACACGGTATTAACGGTTTTTATTTAACCGAATTGTTTCGATTTGAAAACGAACTGTATCCTATGATGCAGCAATCAATAGAAATGGGGCGCGCTTTTATTGTTTGTCAATACCAACAAAAACCAATGCCGTTGTTTTTATTGTGGAAAGGTATTGTACACACCACATTGCGTTATCCCGAACATAAGTATTTAATTGGCGGTGTAAGTATTAGTAATCAATTTTCAGATTTTAGCAAATCGTTAATGATTGAATTTATGAAATCGCATTTTTACGATCCATACGTGGCACAATATGTACAGCCTAAAATGGAATACAAAGTACAACTTAAAGATGCCGATAAAGATTTTGTTTTTAACGAAGCCGAAGCCGATTTAAATAAATTTGATAAACTTATTGAAGAAGTAGAACCAGGCGGTTTACGCTTACCAGTTTTAATTAAAAAATACATTAAACAAAACGCGCGTGTAGTTGCTTTTAATGTTGACCCTTTGTTTAATAATTCGGTTGATGGTTTAATGTACATACGTATTGCCGATTTACCCGAAAGTACCGTTCGCCCCGTTATTGAAGAATTACAACTTGAATTGGAACGAAAAATAAACGAAAAAAACGAAGAGTAATTTTTGCCTTTTTATACTTAAAAGACCAAGCGAAAGTTTGGTCTTTTTTTGTGTTTTGTTTAACACGGTGTTAATTTTTTTATTATATTTACAACTAAAATAATTAAAAATTGTGTAATTATGACAAAATTCTCTAAAATTTTGTGGGGGGGGGGTAATAGCCCTAACCCTTACAGCTTGTACAACCGACAGTGTTTTTAACGAAATGGACGCTGAAAACAACAGCCAACAAACAGGCACTAACAACGGTAATGTAACTACTTTTTCTGAAGACGGAAATTACCAATCGTTTTGGGATATTAACAACCGTTTTCGCGAAATGTATTACCATTACCAAAACTGGACAGGTGATTGGGGCAACCCAGCTATGTTGCATTTTAGGGTAACGCCTTATGTGGGTTTAGCCTATTATGACGAGGATAATAATGGAAATTATGAAGACCCTCTTTCAGGAATAGTTGCGAATTTTAACACAGCACCTGTAGGTATGTACCCTAATATGTACGACCCTACGGGGAATGAAATTGGTAATTTTATGCCAGCCGAGCGTTTTACAATTACAGGTGCAGGAATACCTACTTATTGGGGAACGGTAGAGTTAGAAGTTTTTTCTACCAATCATCTTCATGTAGACCCAGCTACGGCGGTAACTAATATCTACAATCCAAATGGGGTATATTTTAACTTATCAGCACCGCCAGCACCTTATGTATCGGCTACAACGCAAGAAATTGATATACTGAAAGAATACGGTAAAGTACACTTTTATTATTGGGAAGCTATAAACCCAACAACAAGCGCTGTAGTACGTAGTGGGTACATTATGGCCGATTGTGATACCAATGACACTACACATTGGGAAGATACCACTGTAGTTGCAAATTTACCAGGTGGGGGTACTACTAAGTTGTTTTATAATATTTATTCAGACGATATAATGGATAAATCGTATGAAGTGGTTTTAGAACGTGGAACATACCCAAGTGAAGAAACGTTTGCTTATACTATAGGTGGGCAAACACATAATTTTACAGTTAGTTTAAAAACGTTTTTAGGGGGTAGTAGTGATCCCGTATCTATCTTAAAAATAAACAATGATTAATTATGAAAAAAGTTATAACACGCACCATATCTCTTTTTTTACTGTTAATTACCCACTTAACCAATGCGCAAGTTTTGTTTAATGAAAACTTTGATAGTTACCCTACAGGGCATTTAAATGCTATTTATGATAATACCACCCCCGGACAAGGGGGGTGGGTAATTTCAAGAAGCCAAACAAATACAGCAACTGCAATGGTAACACCTGAACCTGGTAAAGGGAATGTAGTAGTTTGTACTAGTACGTATTCTACTGACGCACTTAATTTTCAGCAAAATTATGGCATTATAAATGCCTTATGGAACAATCGTACAGTAGGAAACAATGTTTTAAAATTTGAATATGATTTTTATGGGATTAATAATCTTCTTGCGGGAGGTAATATTGTAAGTCAGGGGCAAAGTTTAATAAATACCATTTTTAGAAAAGGTGGAACGATAAACAGAATAACGACTACTTATTGGGATACAACTTTTAAATCTACCATATTAAAAAACTACAGCAGTACCGATCCTTTTCCGCAAAGCATGTGGATAAAAAGTGAAATATTTATAGATTACAACACAAAAAAAATATATTTTTACATACCTACACTTAATTTATATACAACAGGTACTTTTTCGCATAACA
>JACCDZ010392660.1_pt1 | contig 18243 bp, 19 predicted proteins | sample 7449551 | NCBI WGS metagenome assembly JACCDZ01 (sample SAMN15323452, study PRJNA562643) | freshwater metagenome | isolation source: river surface water | place: USA:Blue River Watershed | collected 2017-08-18
CCTTCGGCATCATCAGCCAGGTCGTGCCCGCCTTCGCGCGCAAGAAGCTGTTCGGCTACGCCTCCATGGTGTACGCCACCTCGTCGATTGCCATCCTGTCGTTCATCGTGTGGGCCCACCACATGTTCACGACCGGCATGCCCGTGACCGGCCAGCTGTTCTTCATGTACGCCACGATGCTGATCGCGGTGCCCACCGCCGTGAAGATCTTCAACTGGATCGCCACCATGTGGCAGGGCTCCATGACCTTCGAGACGCCCATGCTGTTCTCGGTGGGCTTCATCTTCGTGTTCACCATGGGCGGCTTCACCGGCCTGATCCTGGCCATGGCCCCGGTTGACCTGCTGCTGCAGGACACCTACTACGTCGTCGCCCACTTCCACTACGTGCTGGTGGCCGGCTCGCTGTACGCGCTGTTCGCCGGCTTCTACTACTGGGCGCCCAAGTGGACGGGCGTGATGTACAACGAGACCCGCGGCAAGATCCACTTCTGGTGGTCGCTGATCTCCTTCAACATCACCTTCTTCCCGATGCACTTCCTGGGCCTGGCCGGCATGCCCCGCCGCTATGCCGACTACCCGATGCAGTTCGCGGACTTCAACGCCGTGGCCTCGATCGGCGGCTTCGCCTTCGGCCTGGCGCAGGTGTACTTCTTCTTCTTCGTGGTCCTGCCCGTGATGCGCGGCCAGGGTGAGCCTGCCCCGCAGCGCCCCTGGAACGACGCCGACGGCAAGGGCGCCGAAGGCCTGGAGTGGGAAGTGCCGTCCCCGGCCCCCTTCCACACCTTCGAGACCCCGCCCAAGCTGGACGCCACCGCCACCAAGGTGGTGGGCTGAAGCAGGCACGCCAGGGAGAGGCCGCATGACGACGGACCGGCAGGCACCACGACAGGACGCACCGCAGGACACGCGCCGCCAGGCCAACCTGCGCATGGCGCTGATCCTGGCGTCCATCGCCGGCGCCTTCTTCATCGGCTTCGTGGCCAAGATGTTCCTGCTGGGACGCTGAGGTAGTCGACCGCATGGCCATCGCACGCGAGAACCTGCGCATGGTGGGCAAGCTGTGCGTCGTCGCCGCAGGCATGTTCGCCTTCGGCTACGGCCTGGTGCCCCTGTACGAGAAGATCTGCGAGGTCACCGGCATCAACATCCTGGCGCTCGGTGAGCGGCAGGTGCCCGGCGGCTCCAAGGCGCCGGCCAACACCCAGGTCGACACCAGCCGCACCATCACCGTCGAGTTCGACGCCAATGCCCGCGGGCCCTGGCAGTTCAAGCCGGCGGTGCGCTCGGTGCAGGTGCACCCCGGCCAGCTCACCACGGTGATGTACGAGTTCGAGAACGTCCAGGACCGCCGCATGGCCGCCCAGGCGATTCCCAGCTACGCGCCACGGCAGGCGGCCGCCCATTTCAACAAGCTCGAGTGCTTCTGCTTCAACCAGTACACGCTCGAGCCCGGCGAGAAAAAGCAGTGGCCGGTGGCCTTCGTCATCGACCCCAAGCTGTCGAAGGACGTGACCACCATCACGCTGTCCTACACCTTCTTCGAGGTCGGCGCGCGCACGCCGCCGGCCCCGTCGGCGGCCGCACCCGCCCAGGAGTCGCGCTCGTGAGCGGGCCTGCCGCCCCCACCGCACGACGTGCATTGACGAACACAGAATTGAGATAACGAGGAGCAGAGATGAGTACCAGCGCACACGGCACCACGCCGTACTACTACGTCCCCGCGACATCGCGCCACCCGGCGATGATGGCCCTGGGCCTGTTCTTCGTCATCCTCGGTGCGGGCCAGTGGGTCAACAGCGTGGCCTGGGGCAAGTGGTCCCTGTTCTTCGGCCTGGCCTGGTCCTTCGTGGTCCTGTACCAGTGGTTCCGCGACGCCGCCCAGGAAAGCGAAAGCGGCAAGTACAGCCGCAAGATCGACCTGTCCTACCGCTGGAGCATGAGCTGGTTCATCTTCTCGGAGGTGATGTTCTTCGGCGCCTTCTTCACCGCCCTGTGGTGGATGCGCTCGCACTCCGTGCCCGCCCTGGCCGGCATCGAGAACAGCCTGCTGTGGCCCGAGTTCAAGGCCGTGTGGCCCAGCACCGCGCCGGGCGCGACCGCCTCGCCCGGCGGCATCATCGAGCCCTTCCAGGCGATGACGCCCTTCTGGCTGCCTACCATCAATACGGCGCTGCTGCTGACGTCCGGCGTCACGCTGACCATCGCCCACCACGCGCTGCAGGCCGGTGACCGCGCCCGCACCATCAAGTGGATGTGGCTGACCGTGCTGCTGGGCGCCACCTTCGTGGGCGTCCAGGGCTACGAGTACTACCACGCCTACGTGGACCTGAACCTCAAGCTCACCTCGGGCGCCTACGGTTCCACCTTCTACCTGCTGACCGGCTTCCACGGCTTCCACGTGCTGGTGGGCATGCTGATGCTGCTGTTCATCACCCTGCGCCTGCAGAAGGGCCACTTCAGCGCCGAGCGCCACTTCGGCTTCGAGGGCGCTGCCTGGTACTGGCACTTCGTGGACGTGGTGTGGCTGGGCCTGTACGTCCTGGTCTACTGGATGTAAACGGGACACGCCGATCCCGGCATGACGAAGGGCCGCGAAAGCGGCCCTTGTCGTTGGGGGCGGTGAAGGCGCGGGGCCGCCGGACAGGGCCCCGGGGCTCAGGCGCCGGCCGGGATGCCGGTGGGCTGGATCCACCCCATCTTCCACGCCACCAGGATGCACAGGAACAGCAGGATGGAGAACCCCACCCGGAAGGCCAGCGCGCGCGCCATGCGGTCGCCGCGGCGCTTGTCCTCGCCGGCCGCGTCGCCGGCACCTTCGCCGTTGGCGTTGCCGCGCATCATGAAGAACAGCGCGGCGGCGAGGCTGCCGAGGATGCCGACGAAGGCCAGCAGGACGAGGGCGGTTTTCATGCAAGCCATTATGCTGTCGCCGCTGTGAAGACACTTCGTACCGGGTTGATTGCCGCAGTGGCGGCGCTGGGCATCGCGGTCACGCTGTCGCTGGGCGCGTGGCAGTGGGGGCGGGCGCAGCAGCGCCTGGCCCTTCAGGCGGCCATCGAGGCGCGCGCGGCGCAGCCGCCGCTGCAGCAGGACGCACTGCTCACCGCCGCCGGCTCACCGGACCTGCTGCACCGGCCCGTGGTCCTGCGCGGACAATGGCTGGCGCAGCACACCGTCTACCTGGACAACCGCCAGATGCAGGGGCGGCCGGGCTTCTACGTGGTCACGCCCTTGCAGCTGGCGGTGCCGGCCAGCGCGCCCCCCGTGGTCCTGGTCCAGCGAGGCTGGGTGCCCCGCGACTTCCAGGACCGCACCCGCCTGCCGCCGGTCGAGACTCCCGCCGGCGAGGTCACGCTCACCGGCCGCATCGCCCCGGCACCCGCCCGGCTTTACGACTTCGACGGTGCCCCGGCCGGGCCCATCCGGCAGAATCTCGACCTGGCGGTGTTCCGGCGCGAGACCGGGCTGGCGCTGGTCGACGGCTCGGTGCAGCAGGTGGGCAGCCCGTCCGAGGGGCTGCTGCGTGACTGGCCGGCCCCGGCCAGCGGCGCTGAAAAGAATTACGGCTACGCCTTCCAATGGTGGGCCCTGTCAGGACTCATCCTCATCCTTTATGTCTGGTTCCAGTTCATCGCGCCCCGACGACGCCGGTCACGGCCTGCTTGACGAGCCGCTCGGCCTGACGGTGCACTCCATGCCCTCGCCCGTGGCGGTGGCGCAGGACGACGCGCGCCGCACGCGCACCGGCCGTCTCAAGATGCTGGCGGTGCTGCTGGTGTGCGCGGCGCCGGTCATCGCCTCCTACTTCACCTACTACGTGGTGCGGCCCGAGGGCCGCCGCAACTTCGGCGAGCTGATCGAGCCGCAGCGGGAGCTGCCGCCGCTGGTGGGCATCACCCTCGACGGCCAGCCCGTGTCGCTGCCCACCCTGCGCGGCCAGTGGTTGCTGGTGAGCGTGTCCAGCGGCGCCTGCGGCCCCGCCTGCGAGAACCACCTGTACCTGCAGCGCCAGCTGCGCGAGACCCTGGGCAAGGACAAGGACCGCCTGGACCGCGTCTGGCTGGTCGACGACATGGCGCCCGTGCCCGAGGCCCTGCAGCCTGCGCTGAAGGACGCCACCGTGCTGCGGGTTGACGCGCACCAGCTCGCCGGCTGGCTGGCCCCGGCCGCCGGCCGCGCGCTGGCGGACCACCTGTACGTGGTCGACCCGATGGGCCGCTGGATGATGCGCTTTCCCGCCGGGCTGGACCGCGAGGGCGCGGGCAAGGCCAAGCGCGATCTCGAGCGCCTGATGCGCGCTTCGGCCGGCTGGGACGAGGCGGGCCGCGCGGCGCAGAAGGACGTCCCGGCCGACCCGCGGCCGCAGCCCGCCGCCCCGGGGACGCGCTGATGGACGCCGCCGTGCCGCTGTACGACTTCTCGCCCGCGCTGCGGGTGATGGGCCTGGGCGCGGTCCTGGCCCTGGGCCCGCTGGCCTGGGTGTGGCTGCGCAACCGCGGACAGGCGCCGGCGCGCCGCATTGCAGGCCTGACCCTGGTCACGCTGTTCCTGACCTTCGACCTGATCCTGTTCGGCGCCTTCACCCGCCTGACCGACTCGGGCCTGGGCTGCCCCGACTGGCCCGGTTGCTACGGCGAGTTCACGCCCTGGGGCGCGCACAAGGAAATCAGCGCCGCGCAGGCGGCCCTGCCCACCGGGCCGGTCACGCATGCCAAGGCCTGGATCGAGATGATCCACCGCTACCTCGCCACCGGCGTCGGCGCGCTCATCACCGCGCTGGCCCTGGTCAGCTGGACCCGCCGCCGCGAGCTGCCGGTCAGCCCGGCCTGGCCGCTGCTCACGCTGGTATGGGTGTGCCTGCAAGGGGCCTTCGGCGCGCTCACGGTGACGATGAAGCTCAAGCCGGCCATCGTCACCCTGCACCTGCTGGGAGGCCTGGTGCTGCTGGCGCTGCTGGTGCGGCAGGCCGTGGTCTACGGGCAGGCGGCGGCTGCCCCGGGCGCGGGCCGTGCGGGCATCACCGGGCAGCGTGTGGGCCTGTCCCCCGGCCTGCGCGCCGGCCTGCTGGCCGTCTTCGCGCTGCTGTGGCTGCAGGTGGCGCTGGGCGGCTGGGTCAGCACCAATTACGCGGTGCTGGCGTGCAGCGAGTTCCCGATGTGCCAGGGCAGCTGGTGGCCGCCCATGGATTTCCGCCAGGGCTTCGAGCTGTGGCGGCCGCTGGGCATGACTTCCGGCGGCGAGCATGTCACCTTCGCCGCGCTCACGGCCATCCACTACGTGCACCGTCTCATGGCGTATGCGCTGCTGCCGCTGCTGGTGGTCCTGGGCTGGCGCCTCTCGCGCGCCGGGCTGGCGCGCCAGGGCGCCTGGCTGGTGTGGCTGGCCGCCTGGCAGTTCGTCACCGGCCTGAGCAACGTCATCCTCGACTGGCCGCTGGTCGCGGCCGTCAGCCACACGGGCGGCGCCGCCGCGCTGGTGGCGGTCTTCACCTGGGCGGTGTGCGCCAGCCGCGCCGCGCCCGCATCCCTTTCTTCCCCTTCCGCGTCTTCCGCGATGCCTGCGCAGGGAGCGCGTCCATGAATCGTTTCGCCCAGTTCTACGCGCTGACCAAGCCGCGCGTGGTGCAACTGATCGTCTTCTGCGCTGTCATCGGCATGGTGCTAGCCGTGCCCGGCCTGCCCTCCTGGGCGCAGCTGCAGACCGCGGCCCTGGCCTCGCTGGGCATCTGGCTGGTGGCCGGCGCCGCCGCCGCCTTCAACTGCCTGGTCGAAAAGACCATCGACGCCAAGATGAAGCGCACCGCCTGGCGGCCCACGGCCCGCGGCGAGCTGTCCGACTGGCAGGCCCTGGCCTTCGCCGCCGTGCTGTGCGCGCTGGGCTCCTGGCTGCTGTGGGTGACCGTGAACCCGCTGACCATGTGGCTGACCTTTGCCACCTTCGTCGGCTACGCCATCATCTACACCGTGGTCCTCAAGCCGCTCACGCCGCAGAACATCGTCATCGGCGGCGCCTCCGGCGCCATGCCGCCAGTGCTGGGCTGGGCCGCGATGACGGGCGAGGTCAGCCCGCAGGCGCTGATCCTGTTCCTCATCATCTTCCTGTGGACGCCGCCGCACTTCTGGGCGCTGGCGCTGTACCGGGTGGAGGACTACCGCAAGTCGGGCCTGCCCATGCTGCCCGTCACCCACGGCAACGCGTTCACCCGGCTGCAGATCCTGCTGTACACGCTGGTGCTGTTCGCCGCCTGCCTGATGCCCTTCGCGGCGGGCATGAGCGGCTGGCTGTACCTGGTGGTGGCCGTGGCCCTGAGCCTGGGCTTCTGCTGGTACGGCTTCCGGCTGTGGCGCGCGTACTCCGACGCGCTGGCGCGCAAGACCTTCCGCTTCTCGCTGATCCACCTGAGCGCGCTGTTCGCCGCGCTGCTGGCGGACCACTACCTGACCTGAGGCCCGAACCATGAACCCCACCCCCGTCCTTCCTCGCCGCGCCGTGCTGTCGGTGCTGGCCGCTGCCGTGGCGGCGGGGACGCTGGCCGGCTGCGGCCAGGAAAAACCCAAGTTCCAGTCCATCGACCTGACCGGCGCCGACTACGCCAAGGACTTCCGCCTCACCGACCACCACGGCCAGGCGCGCAGCCTGCAGGACTTCCGCGGCAAGGTGGTGGTGGTGTTCTTCGGCTTCACGCAGTGCCCGGACGTGTGCCCCACGGCGCTGGCGGAGCTGACCGAGGTCCGGCGCGCGCTGGGCGCGGACGGCGACAAGGTGCAGGGCCTCTTCATCACCGTGGACCCCGAGCGCGACACGCCCGAGATCCTCAAGGCCTACATGGCCAACTTCGACCCGTCCTTCCTGGCCCTGCGCGGCGAGCCTGCGCAGCTCGAGCAGGTGGCCAAGGAGTTCAAGGTGTACTACAAGAAGGTCGAGGGCAAGGCCCCGGGCAGCTACACCATGGACCACACGGCGGCCCACTTCATCTACGACACGCAGGGCCGCCTGCGCCTGTATGTGCGGCCCGGCACCGGCCCCAAGGTCGTGACCGAGGACGTGCGGCTGCTGCTCAAGTCCTGAGCCTGGCCCTCACTCGGCCTTGATGCCGCGCGAGGCGATCACGCCGCCCAGGCTGGCGGTGTCGGCCTTCACCCGGTTGGCCAGGCCCTCGGCGGAAGTGCCGGCCACCTGCCAGCCTTGCTGGAACAGTTTCTGGCGCACTTCCGCGCTGCGGGCGATCTCGCTCACCAGCGCGGACAGCTTGGCCACCACCGGCTTGGGCAGGGACTGAGGCGCGGCCACGGCGTTCCAGATCTCCAGCTGCAGGCCGCGCGTGATGCCCTGTTCGTCCAGCGACGGCACCTCGGGCACCAGGGTGCTGCGGCCGGCCGAGGTCAGGCCGATGGCGCGCAGCTTGCCGGCGCGCACCTGGGGCATGGCCAGGCCGGGCGGCAGCAGGGCCAGCTGGACCTGGCCGCCGATCATGGCGTTGATCACCTGCGGGTTGCCGGGGTAGGGCACGTGCACCGGGGCGATGCCGGTGCGTGCCTTGACCAGCTCCATGCCGATGTGGGCCACCGTGCCCACGCCGGGGGTGCCATAGCTCCACTTGTCGCCGCTGGTGCGCGCCGCCTGGAAGAACTCCTGCGCGGTGGCCCCCGGCGTGCCGGCGGCCGCGGCCAGCAGCAGCGGCGCGGTGCCGACCAGGCTGACCGGCGCCAGGTCCTTCAGCGGGTCGTAGGGCAGGGCGGGGTTCAGCAGCTTGGCGATCGTCATGTTGCCGTTGATGAACAGGCCGAGGGTGTGGTCGTCGGTGGCCTTGGCCACCAGGTCGGCGGCGATGTTGCCGCCCGCGCCCACCCGGTTCTCCACGACCACCGGCTGGCCCAGCGCGCGCGACAGCGGCTCGGCCAGGGTGCGGGCGGTCAGGTCGGGCGAGGAGCCGCCGGGAAAGCCGACGACGAGGCGCACGGGCCGGGTCGGCCAGGCGGGCGCGGCGGCGCGTGGCTGGGCCAGCACCGCCGGGGTGGCACCCGCGGCGGCCAGGGCGATCAGGGCGCGGCGCGTGAGGGGTCGGTGCATGGTCCAGGGTTCCTTCAAGTCAGAAATTGATCGCCCGGATCGCCTTGCGCGGGTCCGCGCGCATGGCCTCGCAGGCCTCGTCCAGCCACTTCAGGCAGCGGCGGGCGTTGAGCTCGTGGTCGGGCAGCAGGGCCACCGCCACATGGAATCGTAACGTGGTGGAGCGCGGCAGCGCCTTGGCCTCCTGCAGGCCGCGCGCGACGATCTGCTGCGCGCGCGCCAGGGCGGCCTCCCCGGTGGTCGGGCCCTCGATCAGCAGGGCAAAGTCGTGCTCGCCCACCCGGGCGGCCAGGTCGATGTCGGTGGCGCACTGGCGCAGCAGGGAGGCCGTCAGCACCAGCGCCCGGTTGGCCGTCTCGCGGCCCAGTTCTTCGGCCATCTCGGGGTGGTTGGTCAGGCGCACCAGCAGCACCGCGCATTGGTGGCGCAGGTCGCGCGAGCGGGCCAGCGCATCGTCCAGCCGCTGGACCAGCGTGCGCCGGTCGTCCAGGCCCGTCAGGGCATCGCTGTGGTGCAGCTGGGAGGCCCGTACCCCGGTCTCGCGGCGGCGGCTGGCCCGCCGCACCAGGGCATGGAACAGGATGGGCAGCTGCAGGGTGGTGCCCAGCACCAGGCCGTGGCGGGTGAGGGTGCTCTCGTCCACCCAGTCCAGGCGCTGCGCCAGGGGGAAGATGGCCATCGCGCCCGCCGGCAGGAAGCCCAGCACGATCCAGCCGATGGCCGGGTCCCGGCCCTTGTACCAGGCCAGGCCGATCAGGCCGGCGGCCGCCACCAGCGCGCCGGCGGCCAGGCGGTCCACCAGGGCGTCGCTGGCGGGCGTGTCCACATGCGCGTGCACCGCCACCGCCGACAGCAGCGCCGCGATGAAGCTCCAGCACACCAGGTCCAGCGCCCGGGAAAAGCGCGCCGGCTCGGTCAGCACCTTGACCAGCCACAGGGCCGCGGCCACCGCCACGCCCGGGGCCACGCGCCGCGTCAGCGCGTCCCACTCGGCATCGCCGGGCCACAGGTAGGCGCCGGCCAGCCCCAGGGTCACTGCCTGCGCGGCCCCCAGCAGCACCAGGTACAGGGCGAAGGCGCCGAAGTTGCGGTCCCGGTCTGGCAGGGCCTGGCCGATCGTGGCGGCCAGGATCAGGAGGAGGACGCCGAAATACGCGCCTTGCGCCAGTTGCTCGGGGGTGGCGGCTGTCGTCGCCGGGGCATGCACGGCCAGCGCGAGCGAGCTTCCCAGGGCCAGGCCGATGAAGACGAACGTCCGCAGGACGTGCCGGATAGTTCTCATCAACCGATTGTCATGCAGGAGCCGCCAACAAAGAAGCCCGGACGGGCCGGGCTTGTGGGGTCCTCGCGACGTTCTGTGCCGCCCGCCTCGCCTCAGGCGTAGGCGACCAGCGCCTTCTTCATCTTCTTCATGGCCGCCGCCTCGATCTGGCGGATGCGCTCGGCCGACACGCCGTACTCGGCGGCCAGCTCGTGCAGCGTCATGCCGCCGGAGCCGTCGTCGTTGACCTTGAGCCAACGCTCCTCGACGATGCGGCGGCTGCGGTCGTCCAGCTGCGACAGGGCCGTGGCGATGCCGTCGGTGGCCAGCACGTCCCGCTGGTGCGACTCCAGCACCGCGGTGGGCTCGTGGGTGGCGTCGGTCAGGTAGGCGATGGGGCCGAAGGCGTCGTCGCCGTCGTCGCCGGGCGCCGGGTCCAGCACCACGTCGCCGCCGGCCAGGCGCGTTTCCATCTCGATGACTTCCTCCCGCTTGACGTTCAGCTCGCGGGCCATCACGTCGATCTGCGCGTCGGTCAGCGTCTCGCGGTGGGTGGGCGCGTCGGCCTCGTCCTTGAAGCCCTGCTTCATGGAGCGCAGGTTGAAGAACAGCTTGCGCTGGGCCTTGGTGGTCGCCACCTTCACCGTGCGCCAGTTCTTCAGGATGTACTCGTGGATCTCGGCCTTGATCCAGTGCAGCGCGTAGGACACCAGGCGCACGCCCTGGTCGGGGTCGAAGCGCTTGACGGCCTTCATCAGGCCGATGTTGCCCTCCTGGATCAGGTCGCCGTGCGGCAGGCCGTAGCCCAGGTACTTGCGCGAGACGGACACGACCAGGCGCAGGTGCGACAGCACCAGCTTCCCGGCGGCCTCCAGGTCGTTGCGGTCACGCAGCTTGCGCGCGTAGTCCTGCTCCTCCTCGAGGGTGAGCATGGGCATGCGGTTGACGGCGGAAATGTAGGCGTCGAGGTTGCCCAGCGACGGCACCATGGACCAGGGACTGGCCACCGCCAGCCCGGTGCCTGAAGCAGCCAGGGGAGGAGTCATGGGGACGGTTCCTTTCGTCATTTCACCAAATATTAGCACTCACTAGGAGAGAGTGCTAATGATGAAGTTCCCCGAAAAGCGGGGAGATTTCAGGACCGGGATGGCGCGAGGAAGTTCAATGGATCTGGTGAGAGTGGCTGCTCACTCAGATTCCAGGCGCCTGGCTTCAGCGCACCGTCAGGCGCGGACCGGGGCCAGCGGCCGTCACCTCGCCGACCACCGCCGCCTGGCCGAAGCCGTGGCGCTGGAAGGTGGCCAGCACCTCGCCCACGGCATCGGGCGTGCAGGACACCAGCAGGCCGCCGCTGGTCTGCGGGTCGGTCAGCAGGGCCTGGCCGGCGGGGTCGAACCCGGCGGGCAGGGCGATCTCGGCGCCATAGCCGGCCCAGTTGCGGCCGGAGGCGCCGGTGACGAAGCCGTCGCGGGCCAGGGCTTGCACGCCGTCCAGCAGCGGCACCCGCGACCAGTCCAGGGTGATGCCCACGCCGGCGCCGCGGGCCAGCTCCAGCGCGTGGCCGGCCAGGCCGAAGCCGGTCACGTCGGTCAGCGCGTGCACGCCGGGCAGGCGGGCCAGCTCGGGGCCGGGGGTGTTCAGGCGCGTGGTGGTCTCGATCATGCGGGCATAGCCCTCGGCGCCCAGCTTTTCCTTCTTCAGGGCAGCCGACAGCACGCCCACGCCCACCGGCTTGCCCAGGACCAGCACGTCGCCGGCGCGGGCGTCGGCGTTGCGCTTGACGTGCCGGGGGTGCACCAGGCCCATCACCACCAGGCCGTAGATCGGCTCGACCGAGTCGATGGTGTGGCCGCCCGCGATCGGGATGCCCGCCGCCTTGCACACCGACTGGCCGCCCTCGAGGATGCGGCCGATGGTGGCGGTGGACAGCACGCTGATCGGCATGCCCACCAGGGCCAGCGCCATGATCGGCTGGCCACCCATGGCGTAGACGTCGGAGATGGCGTTGGTGGCGGCGATGCGGCCGAAGTCGTACGGGTCGTCGACGATGGGCATGAAGAAGTCCGTCGTCGCGATCAGTGCCTGCTCGTCATTGAGCTGGTAGACGGCGGCGTCGTCGGCGGTCTCGATGCCCACCAGCAACTGCGGCGGCGGCACGGGCAGGCCGGCGGCGCTGGCGGTCTTGAGGATCTCGGACAGCACGCCCGGCGCGATCTTGCAACCGCAGCCCCCGCCATGCGAGAGCGAGGTCAGGCGCGGTTCGGTGGCGGTGGGGGAGTGGGTGGGCGCGTTCATGGCGTGATTTCCTGGAGAAGTTGGAGCAGGGCGGAGCGCTCGTGTTCCGCGTCGAACAGCGGCGCGCGCAGGTCGCATTGTCCCCGCAAGCGGGCGAGCAGGCCATCGGTGCGGGTTTGTTCGTCGCGGCAGCGTTCCAGCAGCGCGGCCAGGCGACCGGCGTTGCCGTGCGGGAAGTAGCCCTCGTAGTCCTCGCCCAGCATGCCCACGTTGCCGCCCACGCGGGAGGCCAGCACCGGCGTGCCGCTGCGTACGGCCTCCATGACCACATGGGCGCCGCCCTCCATGGCGCTGGTGTGCACCAGCACGTGGGCGCGGGCGATGGCCAGGCGGGCGCGGGCATGGGACAGGGGGCCCAGCCACCGGTAGGTGGGCAAGGCCAGCATGGTCTCCAGCGCCGCCTCCTCCCACTCGGGGGCCAGGGCCTCGCCGATGTGGTCGATGCGGATGTCGGCGCGGCCGGCCAGCAGGCGGGCGGCCTCCATCAGCGTCTGCGGGCTCTTGACGGCGCGCAGGTGGCCCACCATCACCACCCGCAGCCAGCGGTCGGTCTTGTGCACCGGCGCGCGCTCGGGGGTGGACTGGTAGACCACGCGGGCCTTGGGCCGGTAGGGCGCGGGCAGGGCCTGCACGCCCTGCCCCTGCAGCACCACCAGCCGCTGGCCGAAGTCCAGCGACTGGCGCGCCTTGCGGTCGGAGAAGATGTCCTGGTAGAGGTCCGTGCCGGTCAGCACCACGCCCAGCCCCGGACTGCCGGCACCGGCGTCGGGTGCCGGGTGCTCGCGCGCCCAGGCGCGGATCGCATCGGCCGAGCGGCGCGCATGCAGGGCCAGCATGGCCACGTCACGCCCGGCCCCGGCGTCGGGCCAGTCCTTGACGATGCGCACGGTGTAGTGGCGCGACAGCAGCTGCCGCCAGCGGCGGGCGGTCTGCCAGTTGCCGTTGTTGGCATCGGCGAGGGCGGGGCTTACGATGACGATCGATGGACGTGGCATCCGTGGGTGGCTGGAGTCAGGCGCAGGCGCTGCGGTGCGGCGGGCGGGACGAGGTGCGCGCCGCGCTGCAGGCCGAGCGCGGGCGCACATTGTCCCTGATCGACGCCTATGCTGCCGCCCTTGGCCCGTCACTGGCCGTGCCCCGGTCCCCGGGGCTGAACCCGCCGCTGTGGGAGTGGGGGCATGTGGCCTGGTTCCAGCAGTGGTGGGTCGGCCGCAACCCGCACCGCCACCGGGGGGCGCGCTGCGACCCGCAGCAGGCGCGGCCGCCGTCCCGCCGGCCCGGTGCCGACGCGCTGTACGACTCCAGCGCGGTGCCGCACGCGTCGCGCTGGTCCTTGCCGCTGCCGGGGCTGGGCGCCACGCACGAGGCGCTGGCGGACACTTTGGGCGAGACGCTGGCCCTGCTGGACGCGCTGCCGCCCGATGCCGGCGACGACGCGCTGTACTTCTTCCGCCTGGCCGCCCTGCACGAGGCCATGCATGCCGAGGCGGCCTGCTACATGGCGCATGCGCTGGGCTTCGAGGTGCCTGTGCCCGCGTCCGTGCCTGGGCCCTCGCCTGTGCGGGCCAGCCATGGGCGACCCGCGCCGCCGGGCCCCGCCACCGAGCTGGCGGTCCCGGCGCAAGCCTGGACGCTGGGCTGGCCGGGGCCCGGCTTCGCCTTCGACAACGAGCTTGCGCCGCAGGCCGTGGCGCTGGATGCCTTCCGCATCGACGACCGCCCGGTCTCCTGGGAACGGTTCCAGGGCTTCGTGCAGGCGGGCGGCTATGCCGACCGCCGCTGGTGGACCGAGGCCGGCTGGGCCTGGCGCCAGCAGGCGCGGCCGGTGCAGCCGCAGTTCCCGCAAGGCGAGGCGCCCGCCACCCACCTGGGCCTGCACGAGGCGCAGGCCTGGTGCGCCTGGGCCGGGCGCCGACTGCCCACCGAGGCCCAGTGGGAGTGCGCGGCGCTGACGCAGCCCGGCTTCGCCTGGGGCCGGGTGTGGGAGTGGACGGCCTCGCCCTTCGCGCCGTTCCCCGGCTTCGAGCCCCACCCCTACCGGGACTACTCGCAGCCGTGGTTCGGCACGCGGCAGGTGCTGCGGGGCGCGAGCGCGGCCACCTCGGCGAGCCTGGCCCATCCCCGCTACCGCAACTTCTTCGAGCCGCATCGCACCGACGTCCACTCGGGCTTTCGCTCGTGTGCCTGAGGCCGCGGCGGCCGATCGGGTCTAATCGCGGCTGGCCGCCGCCTTCACACGGCGGCCCTTTCCACGGAGAACCCATGAACAAGCACACGACCCGCCGCGCCGTCCTGGCCTCGGCCCTGCTGGCGGCCGCCGGCGCCCACACGCTGGCCTTCGCCCAGCAGCGCCCCTTCCGCATCACCGCCATCCCCGACGAATCGCCCACCGAGCTGGCCCGCAAGGCCGCGCCCCTGGTCAAGTACCTGGAGCAGCGCCTGGGCATGAAGGTGGAGTACACCCCCGTCACCGACTACGCCGCCGCCGTCGAGGCGCTGGCCAGCCAGCAGGTCGACATGGCCTGGTTCGGCGGCTTCACCTTCGTGCAGGCCTCGGTGCGCTCGGGCGGCAAGGCCGTGCCCCTGGTGCAGCGCGAGGAGGACGAGAAGTTCCGCTCCGTCTTCATCACCACCGACGACAGGATCAAGTCCCTGGCCGACCTCAAGGGCAAGACCCTGAGCTTCGGCTCGCAGTCCTCCACCTCCGGCCACCTGATGCCGCGCAGCTTCCTGCTGGCCGCGGGCGTGGACCCCGAGAAGGACATCAAGCGCGTGGCCTACTCCGGCGCGCACGACGCCACCGTGGCCGCCGTGGCCTCGGGCAAGGTGGATGCGGGCGCGCTGAACATCTCCGTGTGGGAGAAGCTGGTCGCCGACAAGAAGGTCGATGCGGCCAAGGTGCGCGTGTTCCACACCACGCCCGCCTATTACGACTACAACTGGACGGTGCACGCTGCGATGCCCGCCGCCACCCGCGACAAGCTGGCCAAGGCCTTCCTGGACCTGTCCCGGGGCACGCCCGAGGGCAAGGAGATCCTGGAGCTGCAGCGCGCCACGAAGTTCGTGCCCACCAAGGCCGACAACTACAAGGGCATCGAGACCGCCGCGCGCAGCGCCGGCCTGCTGTAAGGGCCTCGCCCCGTGCGGATCGAACTGGACGGCCTGGCCGTGCGCCACCCCGCCGCCGCGCGGGGGGCGGCGTTGGCGCTGCAGCCGCTGGCGCTGCGCCTGTCGCCCGGTGAGCAGGTGGCCGTGATCGGGCCGTCCGGTGCGGGCAAGACCACGCTGCTCCATGCCCTGGCCTGCGCCCTGCGCCCGGCCGGCGGCACGTTGCGGCTGGACGGGCGCGACCCCTGGGCGCTGCCGCAGCGCAAGCTGCAGCGCCTGCGCGGCGAGCTGTTCCTCGCGCCCCAGGTGCCGCCCCTGCCGCCGCGCCAGCGCGTGGTGACTGCGGTGCTGGCGGGCCGGCTGCCGCACGTGAGCCTGTGGCACAGCCTGCGCAGCCTGTTCTACCCCACGGCCATCCCCGAGGCCGATGCCGCGCTGGCGAAGTTCGACCTGGCGGACAAGCTGTTCGCGCGGGTGGACCGCCTGTCCGGCGGCGAGCGCCAGCGCGTGGGCCTGGCCCGCGCCCTGGTGGCGCGGCCGCGCCTGTTGCTGGTGGACGAGCCGCTGTCGGCGCTGGACCCGGCGCGCGCCGCGCAGGCCCTGGAGACGCTCACGTCGGCCGCGCACGCCCAGGGCGCCACCCTGGTGTGCACCCTGCACGACGTGCCCATGGCGCTGCGCAGCTTCCCGCGCATCCTGGGCCTGCAGGGGGGCGCGCTGGCCTTCGACCTGCCGTCGGCCGAGGTCACGCCCGAGCACCTGCGGGCGCTGTATGCGCAGCACCTCGACGAGCTGGACAAGCCCGGCTCCCTGCCTCCGCCCGAGCCGCCGCCCGCCGCCTCGCCGCCGGTGGTGATGACCTGCCGCTGAGGGGCCTGGCCGTGTCCACGCTGTCCTCCCCGGTGCCCGACCCCGCCCGGCCGGGGCACGCCCGTCGCCCCGGTCACGCTGCCGGCCGCGACCCGGCCTGGACGGGCCGGGTCTTCTGGCTGCTGGCCGCCGCTGTGGTGCTGTGGCCGCTACTGGTGGTGGCCGAGTTCAAGCCCTGGACCCTGCTGGCCGAGGACAGCCTGCGCCCCGCGCTGCGTTTCCTGGCCGACTTCTTCCCGCCGCGGCTGGACCTGGAGTTCCTGGCGCTGGTGGCGCGCGAGACCTGGCGCACCATCGCCATCGCCACGGCCGGCCTCACGCTGGGGCTGCTGTTGGCGGTGCCCCTCACGCTGCTGTCCGTGCGCACCCTGTCGGTCTCGGCGCTGGCCGGCCGCATGGCGGCGGCGCCGGCCGTCCTGCGCTGGGCGGTGCGGGCCGTGATGGTGGTCCTGCGCAGCGTGCCGGAACTGATCTGGGCGCTGGTGTTCGTGCGCGTGGTGGGCCTGGGGCCCACGGCCGGCGTGCTGGCCATCGCGCTGACTTACGGCGGCATGCTGGGCAAGGTCTATGGCGAGATCCTGGAAAGCGGGGACGCGCAGGCCGCGACGACGCTGCTTCGCAACGGCGCGGGGCGCCTGCAGGCCCTGTTCTACGGGCTGCTGCCGCAGAACGCCGCCGAGCTCACGAGCTACACGGTGTACCGCTGGGAATGCGCGATCCGCTCGTCCGCCGTGCTGGGGTTCGTGGGCGCGGGCGGGCTGGGCCAGCAGATGGACAACAGCATGAAGATGTTCAACGGCAGCGAGGTGGCGACGCTGCTGCTGGTCTTCGTGGTCCTGGTGGCGCTGACGGACCGCCTGTCGGCCTTCCTGCGCCGGGTGCTGGGGTGAGGGCCGCGCGATGACGACGAACACCCCGCCTTCGCGCGCCGCGGCCAACGAGGTCTATCGCCTGCCGCCCAAGCTGTTCGATGCCCGCTGCAAGGCCTGCTGGTTCACGGCCGGCCTGCTGGCGCTGGTGGCCGCGAGCTTCTGGTCGCTGGACCTGCAGTGGGCGCAGTTCGTCTCGGCCGATGCGCTGGCCCGCATGGGCCGCTTCCTGCGCGAGCTGCTCTCGCCCAACCTGGAGGCGCGTTTCTGGGCCCGGCTGCTGCCCGCCACGCTGGAGACGCTGGCCATGTCGGTGGTCGGCACGTTGCTGGCCGTGGTGTTCGGCCTGCTGCTCGCGCTGCCCGCCAGCCGGACCCATGCGCAGGACCCGGCCCGCTGGCGCGCGGCCAGCCGCCTGCTGCTCAACGCCCTGCGCAGCGTGCCCGAGCTGATGTGGGCCGCACTGCTGCTGGTGGCGGCGGGCCTGGGGCCGATGGCGGGCACGCTGGCGCTGGCCCTGCACACCACGGGCGTGCTGGGCCGCCTGTTCGCCGAGGCCATCGAGAACGCGCCGCCGGGCCCCGGCTTCGCGCTGCGGGTGCGGGGCGTGGGGGAAGGGCGGGTGCTGCTGTACGCCACCCTGCCGCAGGTGCTGCCGCAGCTCGTGAGCTACACCCTGTACCGGTGGGAGAACAACATCCGTGCCGCGGCGGTCCTGGGCGTGGTGGGGGCGGGCGGCCTGGGCCAGATGCTGGCCTTCCACCTGGGGCTGTTCCAGATGTCCGCGACCAGCTCGGTGCTGGTCGCGATGATTGCCCTGGTGCTGGCGGTGGACGCGCTCAGCTACCTGGCGCGCGCCTCGCTCAATCGCTGACTGGGGCTCAGCGCGGGGCGGACGGCGGCTTGGGGCGCAGGCCCGGGGTCACGGGCACCCGCACCGCCTCGTCACGCCGCTGCAGCTTGAAGTCCACGGCCTGTCCGGGCTTGAGGGCCGCGACCTGTGTGAGCAGCTCCGGCACGTTGGCCACGTCCTTGCCGCCCACTTCGGTGATCACGTCCCCGGGGCGGATGCCGGCCTTGGCGGCCGGCCCGTTCTGCAGCACGCCGGTGATCAGCACGCCCTTGCGCACCTTCACGCCGAAGGTCTCGGCCAGCTCGGGGGACAGGTCGGCCGGCTCCACGCCGATCCAGCCCCGGCGCACCACGCCTTCCTTGACGATGCCTTCCAGCACCTGCCGCGCAGTGTTGACGGGGATGGCGAAGCCGATGCCCATGCTGCCGCCCGAGCGGGAGTAGATGGCGGTGTTGATCCCCATGAGGTTGCCGTTCACGTCCACCAGCGCGCCGCCGGAGTTGCCGGGGTTGATGGCCGCGTCCGTCTGGATGAAGTTCTCGAAGGTGTTGATCCCCAGCTGGTTGCGGCCCATGGCGCTGACGATGCCGCTGGTCACCGTCTGCCCCACGCCGAAGGGGTTGCCGATGGCCAGCACCTGGTCGCCCACCTGCAGGTTGTCCGAGTTGCCCAGCGCGATCACGGGCAGGCGGTCCAGGTTCACCTTGACGATGGCCAGGTCGGTCTCCGGGTCGGTGCCGATCACCTTGGCGCGGGTGATGCGCGCGTCATGCAGCTGCACCTCGATCTCGTCGGCGTCCTCGACCACGTGGTTGTTGGTGAGGATGTAGCCGTCGGCCGAGACGATCACGCCGGAGCCAAGCCCCTTCTGGGTTTGTTCGCGGCCCTGGTAACCCTGCCGGCGGAAAAATTCCG
>JACCDZ010928735.1_pt1 | contig 18230 bp, 12 predicted proteins | sample 7449551 | NCBI WGS metagenome assembly JACCDZ01 (sample SAMN15323452, study PRJNA562643) | freshwater metagenome | isolation source: river surface water | place: USA:Blue River Watershed | collected 2017-08-18
GTACGTGCGTGGCCGATACGGGTTTTGGACCAGAGGTGATGGTTCGGGTGAATCTTCACATAACCTTCAGGTGCAGTCGTCAGCTCGATACCCGGTGATGCAGCACGCACTTTATCGATATCAAATGAGCCGGCTTTTTCCACCGCGGCTTTCCACAACCATGGGCCAAGGTAAGCTGCTTGGGTTACGTCACCGATTACTATGTCTTTACCGTATTTAGCTTTGAAGTCAGCAACAAATTTCTTGTTGTTGTCGTTTGGCAAGCTTTGGAAGTATTTCATCGACGCGTAAGCACCTACCATGTTTTCACCACCAATACCGAGGATTTCGTCTTCCGTTACCGAGATGGTCAACACCAGTGGTTTCTCTTTGGTCATATCAATACCAGCGGCTTTTAATTGTTTGTAGAAAGCCACGTTAGAACCACCTACTACAATCGCGTAAATCACGTCCGGTTTTTTCAGTTTGATTTTGTTGATCACTGAGTTGAATTGGGTGTGGCCCAGTGGGTAGTACTCTTCACCCACAACACTCAAGCCCAACTTCTCAATGTGCTTGCGCGCAATCTTGTTGGAGGTACGCGGCCAAATGTAATCTGAGCCCAGCAGGTAAAAGGATTTAGCACCTTTGGTTTTGGTTACCCAGTCAATACCCGCAATAATTTGTTGGGTAGCTTCCTGGCCGGTGTAAATGACGTTAGGCGATTGCTCCAAACCTTCGTAGAAAGTTGGGTAATAGAGCATGCCGTTGTATTGTTCAAAAATTGGCAACACGGCTTTACGTGATGCAGAAGTCCAGCAACCGAACACCGCCGCCACTTTGTCGTTCACCAATAATTTTTTTGATTTCTCCGCGAAGGTCGGCCAATCGGACGCACCGTCTTCCTGGATGTATTCAATTTTGCGCCCGAGCACTCCGCCCATTGCGTTGATTTGATCAATCGCTAATTTTTCTGCTTGTACCGATCCGGTTTCACTGATCGCCATGGTGCCGGTAACCGAGTGCAAGATACCGACTTTTACACTGGTATCCGTCACCGCCAAGCCGGTTGAATTCACATCGGCAGCCTGAGTGCTGCCTATCGCTAATGAGGCGGCGAGCGTAAGCAGGCATTTCTTCCAAGTGCTGACGGCTTTCGCAGGCCGTCCAGAATGCAGGGTATTGCGCATGGTCATATTCATGGTCTTTCCTCTAGTCATTAGCAAGTGATTACGATTGGCGAATCCAGAAGCGATTTCACGCTTCCCAATCTAGAGGGATGGGACAGGGCAAACCATTCGATAAATAACTCACCGCACTACGTCATTTAACGCATAGTGAGCGAGTGTGGATTTGCGTATTTTCCAAAAGAATTAAAGAAGAAAGTGCTAGCCGAACCAGGCTACCAGGCAAAGTTGGTACGACGCTTGACTAGAGAAACGCATGAAACTTTAAACGTCAGCGCTTGCGCCATTGCGGCCATTTAAATTTCTGCAAGGCGCACCAAAACAAAACTCGCAAGGAATGTATTGCACACAAAAAGCGCACATATTTTTATTTGACCACTTATTCACTAACGAGACGTTCCCGGATGAACAGCTGTTTAACGGGGAAACCATGACCGCCAAGCAACATATTTTTCGCGTGCGGCGAAATTATAACCAGTGGGTTGCCAATCAAACACTGGAAGACTATGCATTGCGCTTCACCGCCAAAAGTGCGCGACGCTGGTCCGCGGCACGGGTGGCTACTACTGCATTGGGCGCAATTTCATTTCTCGCACTGGAAGCAATTGGCGGCGCGATTACTCTGCATTACGGATTCAATAACGCCGTTGCCGCTATTTGTGCCGTTAGCCTGATTATTTTTCTCACGGCCATTCCCATTAGTTACTACGCCGCTAAATACGGCGTCGATATTGATTTGCTTACCCGTGGCGCTGGCTTCGGTTATATCGGCTCTACCATCACGTCACTGATCTACGCCTCCTTCACCTTTATATTTTTCGCGTTGGAAGCGGCGATCATGGCGATGGCCCTGGATTTATTATTTCGCATTCCACTGGTCTGGGGTTATCTGATCAGTTCACTGGTCATTATTCCGCTCGTCACGCACGGCATTACCTTTATCAGTCGCTTTCAATTGTGGAGCCAACCGCTGTGGATTGTGCTGCAGCTGCTACCCTTCGTTTTTATTATTTATGCCGACGCCAGTGCAGTAGAAAGCTGGACCGAATTTTCGGGCAGTTTGCAAAATTCGGACGGCTCACAAGGGGTGAGTATTTTATTATTTGGTGCGGCCTCCGCGGTGGTGTTTTCACTAATTGCACAAATCGGTGAGCAAGTCGATTTTTTGCGGTTTATGCCTGCACCACAAGCAGACAAAAAATGGCGCTGGTGGGCAGCGCTTATTGCGGGTGGGCCCGGCTGGATTATTATCGGCACCATTAAAATTCTGGCTGGTTCATTTTTGGCGGTGCTCGCGTTGAATCACGGCATTGGTATCGTCGAAGCGGCTGATCCAACCCGTATGTATATGGTGGCGTTTAGTTATATCGCCAATTCACCGGAAGTGGCGCTTTCTGTGGCGGGTATTTTTGTCATTATCAGTCAACTAAAAATTAACGTCACCAACGCTTACGCCGGCTCCATTGCCTGGTCAAATTTTTTCTCGCGCTTGACGCATAGCCACCCGGGTCGCGTGGTATGGCTGGTATTTAATGTGGCAATCGCGTTGCTGTTAATGGAACTGGGTGTTTATCGCGCGCTTGAACAAACGCTGGGGTACTACGGTATAGTCGCGGTTGCATGGTTAGGTTCATTGGTAGCGGATTTAGTCATCAACAAACCCTTAGGATTTAGCCCGCCGCATATCGAATTTAAACGCGCGCACCTGTACGACATTAACCCGGTTGGTGTTGGTTCAATGCTGATTGCTTCAGTAACTGGCATCGCCTGCCACAGCGGTTTGCTTGGCGATATTGCGCAGGCACTTTCTCATTTTATTGCACTCGGTGTAGCTCTGGTGTGCGCGCCCTTAATTGCCTGGACAACGAAAGGACGTTATTACCTCGCACGCCCGACGATCAATCTCGTTGCTGAAAAAAATCTGGCGGATGCGAAACACGCTTGCCTCTCCTGTTGTATATGCGAACACAAATTTGAACTTGAGGATATGACCTATTGCCCTGCCTATGCAGGCCATATCTGTTCACTTTGCTGTTCGTTGGATGCGCGCTGCAACGATCACTGTAAACCCGGAGCGAATTACACCGAGCAAGTGGGCGAATTTATTAAACGCTTTTTACCTGCGGCAATTACCGACAATATTAATTCGCGCCTCGGCCATTTCTTAATTCTGGTAGCCGTTATTAACGGCCTATCTGCCATATTACTCTCGTTAATTTATTTCCAAACACCGATCGATGCACCTGAAACCGCAGCACTGCTGGAAGCAACACTGTGGAAAGTATTTTTCCTGCTCGTCATAGTCACCGGTGTGGTCAGCTGGTTATTTGTGCTTGCTCACGAAAGCCGCTTGGTCGCGCAGGAAGAAACACAACGTCAGACGCGTTTGTTGATGGAAGAGATCGAGGCGCACGAACGCACCGACCGTGCACTGCAAGCAGCCAAAGAAGAAGCCGAGGCTGCCAATCAAGCCAAGAGCCGCTACCTCACGGGTATCAGCCATGAATTGCGCTCGCCACTCAATGCTGTACTTGGTTACGCGCAACTATTGGAAAAAGACCCAAGCATGCCAGCGCACCGACGCGATGCGCTGAGCGTCATTCGTCGCAGCGGGGAGCACCTTGCCGATTTAATTGAAGGCCTATTGGATATTTCCAAAATTGAAGCTGGCCGACTGGATCTACACCGCGATCAAGTGCGGATTGCTATTTTGCTGGATCAATTAGTACAAATGTTTCGCCTGCAAGCGGAAGCCAAAGGCTTGCAATTTATTTACGAGTGCAAAGATCGCCTGCCCGAGTTGGTGCGCACCGATGAAAAACGCTTGCGCCAAATTTTAATTAATCTCTTATCCAACGCGATTAAATACACGCACAGCGGCAGCGTCACTTTTAAAATTCGTTATCGCAGTCAGGTTGCAGAATTTACTGTGTCAGATACGGGTGAAGGCATAGCCGCTGAAAATATTGAACGAATTTTTCGCCCCTTTGAGCGAGTGCGCAACCCCGGCTCTACCGCAACTGGCACCGGCCTGGGGTTAACCATCTCGCGCCTGCTCGCCGATATTATGGGCGGCGATATTTCCGTCTCCAGCACTCCCGGCAAAGGCAGTATTTTTAAAGCCAGTTTAATGCTTGCCAGCATCAACAATCCCGCTGGCGATTCGCTCAATATTCCTGTGCAAACTATTTATGGCTACAAAGGACCGGTGCGCCGCTTACTATTGGTGGACGATGATATTTCCCATCGCCAGTTAATGCGCGCGCTACTCGCACCGCTCGGGTTTGATATTGCAGAGTTAGACAATCCGCTTCTGGCGATGGAATGGCTAGCACAGCAGCAGGATAACGAAACCGCACCGGATTTAATTATGCTGGACGTATCCATGCCCGGCTTGAACGGCTGGCAGCTGCTGCAATTGCTGCGAGAAAGCCATTTCCAACAACCCGTTATTATGGTGTCTGCCGATGCCAGCGAAGGGAAGGATTCCGATTTTTCTGATTCAGATGCAGCACCATTGCATAATGCTTACGTCATTAAACCCGTGCGTGTACCTCTGCTGCTGGATCACATTGGCCGCTTGTTAAATCTCACGTGGTGCTATGAGCAAACAATCGCAGCCGCGCAGACAGAATTCAACTTAATCGCCAGCGACAAGACCTGCACGCTAAGCGATGCGGATTTGGATGAATTAGCGCGGCTCGCCGCCATCGGTCACAAAAAAGGTTTAATCGAAAAAATTCAACAACTACAAAACAGCAGCATCTACCCTGCTGCCGCTACCGAACTATTACAACAACTCGCCAGCTACAGCGCTAATTTTCAATTCGAAAAATTGCTCGAATTGATTGATAACTACAGCGCCGCCACTGAGCCTTATTGACCATTGGAATTTCCGGAGACGATTATGATGAGTAGCAGTAATGTTGTGTTGGTTGTCGATGACTCGCTCGACAGCATCCACATGCTGAATGATGTGTTGGAGGACGCAAAATTTACCGTGCTAGTGGCACTGGAAGGCAGCCAAGCCCTTACCATCACTCAGAATATTCGCCCCGATATTATTTTGCTGGATGCCATCATGCCCAATATGGATGGCTTTGAAACCTGTAAACGTTTGAAACAAAACCCTCAACTTGCCGATGTGCCTATTATTTTTATGACCGGCCTGAGCGATACCGAACACATTGTGATGGGGCTGGGCGCCGGTGGCGTTGATTACATAACCAAACCCATTAAAGCCGATGAATTAGTTGCGCGTATGCGCGTTCATCTGGCGAATGCTCGTATCACCCAAAGTGCGCGCGCCGCACTGGATTCCGCCGGCCAATATTTATTAACGCTGGATACCAGCGGCCAATTATTGTGGGCCACACCCCAAGTTTATGAATTACTAAAAACGGGTGGCGCAATTAGCGAATCCACTCAATTGCTGAACACCACCAGCAACCAACTGCGCGATTGGCTCAGCCATAAACCGGACGCTGGTCGCCAACTAACGCTCACCGGCCTATTGCAGACCTTCACTCTGGAAATTCTCAGCTTAATGGATGGCAAGGAATACTTGCTTCGGCTCAATAAAGGCCATGAGCCCGAGCAGGACACCCAGGCGTTGAAACAGCAGTTTGCGGTTACCGGCCGCGAAGCTGACGTATTACTGTGGATTGCCAATGGTAAAACCAACCGCGAAATTGGCCAGATTCTGGAAATGAGCCCGCGAACGGTTAACAAGCATCTGGAGCAAATATTCAAAAAGTTAGGGGTAGAGAACCGCACATCGGCCGCCGCCGCGGCACTCAAATGCCTGAGCAAAGTATAGACAGATCGGTATGGGTTGAACCACACATAACCCAAAGACATTAAATTTATTGAGGAAATTCTTATAAGTTATTGTCAAAAATGTTACTTGTCATCTAAATATACATTCAAATCCGCCATACATTGTTACAAGCTGCTACAAAAGGTGACATTAATCAGCTTGTAATTTTACATACCAATCGGTATTGTTCCGGCTTGTCCAAGACCACCGGGAGTTTTACCTATGGGATTAATCGTTCTCGCCGTGTTTGTCCTCGCCGCCCTGTATGTGCAGAACCGGGGTGTTGTCCAACATGATAAGTTCACTCGCAAGCTGACCGACCATTCCAACTTTCTGGCGCCGATCAATTGCCTGTTTTATTTCTTCTCCAAAGACACCCAGTCGGCCTATATCGATGTAGACAAGTTTCCCGAACTGAAAATACTGCAAGACAACTGGGAAGTAATTCGCGATGAAGCAGTCAATCTGAACAAGGAAGCACACATCAAAGCGTCGGCCGACCTGGATGATTTGGGCTTTAACTCCTTCTTTCGCACCGGTTGGAAACGCTTTTACCTGAAATGGTACGGCGCCAATTTGAAGTCAGCGGAGCAACTCTGCCCCAAGACCGTCGAGTTGATTAACAGCTTGCCTAATGTAAAAGGCGCAATGTTTACCATGCTGCCACCCGGTGCCCGCTTGGGTAAACACCGCGACCCTTACGCGGGTTCGCTGCGCTACCACCTGGGGCTAATCACTCCCAACTCCGATGATTGCTATATCTCGGTGGACGGTCAGAAATACTCCTGGCGCGATGGTGAAGCGGTGATGTTTGATGAAACCTTTATTCATCATGCGGAAAACAAAACGGATCACAATCGCATCATCCTCTTCTTGGATGTTAAGCGTCCGGTGGATTTCAAATGGGTAGATTGGATTAACGAAGGGTTCTCGCGTCTGGTAGTAGCCGGTGCGGCCACCAAAAATGTGAAGGGCGATAAAGTCGGATTTTTAAATCGCGCGTTTGCTTACCTGTATCAAATCCGCATTCTGGGTAAGAAAATCAAAGCCTTTAACAAGCCGCTTTATTATGTATTGCAGTACGGCTTGTACATCGCGTTGATTTATTGGATTTTCTTTTAAGCGTTCGGTAACACACAAAAACAAGGGCCGCATTTAGCGGCCCTTTTTTTTGAATAGATGCATGTTATTGAATAGATGCATGCGACCACTCAGAATTGATTAAAGCTTATCCGCCATTCCCGTCGATACGCCATCCAGACTTACCTGATTTCTATCACGCCAATACTCGCGGATCCCTTCATCGCCCTTCTTGACGGCCCACTGATTTAATTGTTCGCGCTCTTCCACATAATCAAAGAAGGGAACCGCCATGCCACAGGAGGTTTGTACCAGGTCCACCTGCAACTCGAAAATTTGCCGCGCCCCCGGGTTCGGCGGGAAATTTCCATACAACTCTCTCCACTGCACATCACTCTGATGAATGGCTTTGGCGCTACCGTATAAACGCAAGATCATGGGGGCGCCCTCGAAGGCGGCAAACATGACCGTCATACGCGGATGCGTTTGCAAGTGCGCTGCCGTTTCGTTGCCACTGCCGGTCACGTTCAACCAGATCACGCGATTCGCATCCAAAACTCGCAGTGAATCCATACCTTTAGGCGATATATTGACTCGACTGGAATCAGTCGCCGTGCCGACAAAGAAGATTTTCTGACGCGCTATAAACTCTTTAAGCGGTTCGGTGATTTCCGTGTACTGCTTTCCCATTGCTTTTCCTCCAAAGACATTGCGATTTGGCCAAAAACCGGTGCTATTTATACTCGATTCCCGCTTTGCCAGCAGCAAAGTGAACCCTCCCACCTTGAAATTACTTTCAACTTGGGACGATTTAATCTACCGGGCACCTTAGTCTGCTCAGGGTTTGTGTGACTTGCACAACCACTACTAACAATAACGCTCAATCAAGAGGCCGGTTTCCAGGACCCAGCCTCAAAACGCCAGATCCAACAACCCATCTACTCAATAATAAAAGGACGCTTCCATGAAATTACTACGACATGCCCTATTGCTAGGGGTAGTTGCGCTCGCACCTGCCTGTTCGGCCGCAATAACAAATTATGGTGCGGGCAATATCAGCGATAGCCCCAACCCCGCTGGTTACAAATGCGCCGTCGATCACGGCAACTGGATTTACAACGCCGGCATAGTAAAGCCCGGGGTTAGCAGCTGCAGCCCCATAGGCGCACCTACGCCAATCTTCCCACAAAAAGTCGCGCCGGCTAGCAGCAAACCCACCATGACTCATCGCTGGTGGGGATCAATTTCCTTTATGGGTGAAATGAAAGTCGGTGATCCTAACGGAGCCGGCTACATCACCCCCGACCCTATGACTGCGCGAATTACCGACCGCGGCGTACGCATTTTGGGCATTCCCGGCGGTTTGCGCACCGGGCCGACGGCGACACAATATTCCATTCCGGATCCCTTTAATGAAGTTTTCGATGGAATTGCAATTGGCAATAGCGACTACAACAACCTTGAAGCCTATTTAAAAGATTACAGCGATGGCTCAGTAACCGTGCAATGGAACAGTGGCAGCACACCGGTAATGGAAGCCACTTTTGTACACGGCTCTGCGTACGCCTACTTCACGGTATTAAAAGGCAATTTGCAATTGCGTACCAAAGCCGCTGACAGCGGGGAAAAAGGAGTTTTCTATCAACAAGGAAATACGCTCGGCGTGTGGACCAACGTTGCCGGCAACGGCAATTACTTTTTGGTGACCGGTCATGACGCCACCACCTTTAATAATGCCAATACCAACACGGTCGGCATTACCAATAGCAGTAAACGCGTAACCGTCACACTCTTACCCACAGCGACGACACCATCAACTGCAATGATTCAGGATTTTATCCAATACGCGACTCAGCCAGTGGATAAGGTCACCATCAACTACAGCGTGAACCGCAGCAATAATAAAGTCACTGTGACTCATCAGTACTTTTTTAACAATGTTGCTGTAAATACCATGGCCGGGATGCTGCCCATGGCATGGAAAAATTCCACCCAGGCAACCAGTGGCTATAAAGTTCGCAGCGCGCGCGGCATTACCAAATTTGCAGCTACGAAAAATTACAGCTACACGCTTCCGTTTGTGGGTGTATTGCCTTATTTGCCGGAAAATATCGGCGACTACGATAACAATCAGTTAAAAACACTGGTGACTGAATTTGTTAATCAAGGTGCAGCAAGCTGGAACAGTGCAACTGATACCTACTGGGCGGGAAAAAATTATGGCAAGGTTGCCGAGCTGGCCGCTATCGCCCGCTCAATTGGTATGACCGCAGAAGCCGATCAATTAATTAATTGGCTCAAAGCCGAACTGCAGGATTGGTTTCGCGCAAATACCAATGGCGGATTAGACACTACCAAATATTTTTCCTACGACAGCAACTGGAATACCTTACTCGGTTACGACGAATCATTTGGTGCTCAACAACAATTAAACGACCACCATTTCCACTACGGCTACTTTGTCCGCGCTGCCGCAGAAATTTGCCGCGTAGATGCAACCTGGTGTAACACTGCTAACTACGGCCCTATGGTGGAATTATTAATTCGCGATTACGCCGCTGCGCGTGACGACGCCATGTTCCCCTACCTGCGCAATTTTGATCCCGCCAATGGTTTTTCCTGGGCGTCCGGCCATGCAAATTTTGTGTTGGGCAACAATAACGAATCCACATCTGAAGCCGCCAACGCTTACGGCGCAATGATTTTGTACGGACAAATCACGCGTAATAAAGCCATTACTGATCGCGGCATTTATTTACATGCCTCATCTACTGCCGCTTATTGGGAGTACTGGAATAACATCGACCGTTTCCGTGGTTTAACCGGCGATTACGACAACTTTGATGCGGCTTATCCAAAAATGACCACATCCATTATTTGGGGCAACGGCCATGTTTTCTCCACCTGGTTCAGTGGTGCCTACGCGCATATTTTAGGAATTCAGGGCCTTCCGTTGAGTCCATTAGTGTTTCATATCGGTCAACATGCAGATTATCTCGACAAGTATGTTGATCTGGGTATGACCCAATCCAGCAATGGAAAACCATCCGGCTTGCCCAACGATCAATGGCGCGATGTCTGGTGGAATATTTGGGCGATGAGCGATGGTCAAGCGGCCGTCGACGATTTACTCGGTTACGGATTTAATTATGTTCCGGAGGCGGGTGAAACCAAAGCGCACACCTATCAGTGGATTTATACCTTAAAACAATTAGGCCAACTCTCCACGGGTACCGGCGCTTTAACTGCAAGCAGCCCAACGGCCGTTGCGTTTAATAAAAATGGCAGCATGACTTACATCGCCTACAACTTTGGTTGCAGCGCACAATATGTTTTGTTTTCTGATGGCATGACGCTGAATGTTCCTGCCAACAGCTTCCGTATTAAACGCACAGGGGAAACACCGGACGCATTGCCGACCAATACCAGCTGTACGCCTTCCAGTAATTCCAGCGTCGCCACCAGCTTGAGTTCATCGAGCAAGAGCAGTGTTGGATCATCAAAATCCACTAGTTCTGCTGCAACCAGTTCAATGGCTTCCAGCATTGCTGTGAGTAGCTCATCAATTATGAGTAGCTCAAAATCTAGCTCATCTGTTGCTAACGAAAATTATGGTCACAGCATTGCAAACGGAAACACAGTGACGTTTTTTGCAAACAATGCTGCCTGGGCTGATATTCACTTCACTGTGAATGGCGGCGGCCAACAAAATATTCGTATGGCACACAATGCAGATAATTCCAACAGTTATGAATTAACCGGTATTCCTGCAGGGGCGATTGTGCGTTACTTCTTTACCATCGCACAAACCATTGGCGCCATGGACACTCCCTGGGTTGAATTTGCAATGAGTGGATCAACCGCTTCATCAAGTTCGGCTGCCAGCAGTGTTGCAATTAGCTCAACCAATGCCAGCTCATCCAGCACCAGTTCTGGAACAGCATTCAGTCAAAAAATTGAAGCTGAATCCTACGCATTTATGGCCGGAGTTCAAACCGAGACAACACAGGATATTGGCGGCGGACAAGACGTTGGCTGGATAGACGCAGGCGATTGGATGGCATTCACCAATATCACTTTCCCGGCCAGCGGCACTTATTTGGTTGAATACCGTGTAGCCAGCCCGACCGGCTCCATGCTATCCCTGGATTTAAATGGCGGTTCTATTTTGCTGGGTAATGTCACCATTCCTGCAACCGGCGATTGGCAAAACTGGACCACCGTAAGCCACACGGTCACGCTCAGCGCAGGTACATTTAATGTAGGCATTTACGCTCAGCAAGGTGGATGGAACATTAACTGGTTCCGCATTACCAAACTGTAACTAGCACTTACATCAACCCGCTTACAAAGAGCCGCTAAAAAATAGCGGCTCACAAAATAATTCAGACACGGTAGGAAAAAATTTATGGAGCACTCTATGAAAAAATTAATTGCAACCATCGCACTCAGCGTTGGCACACTCGTTAGCCTGAATAGCCAGGCAGTAATTATCGACGCATCAACAATTATTCCTGACGAAAACATCCTGCTCAACTTCAACGGCCTGGATTGGGTTTATGCAGGTCCTATAGCTACTGGCGAATGGGGGCCTGGCAATATTGAAGCGCCGGAATATCGAGCGAGCGAAGGCTGGCGTTATGCAACCGCCGAGGAATGGGCACTGCGCCCGGACTGGACAGATTTCATTATTGGCAGCGCCAGCGTAATCCCTGAATCGGGTTTTAGCGATCACTCAGTTTATCGTTTTGCCGCTGAATACTGGAGCAACTTTAATCACATCGATTTAAGCGATGCTGCGAATGGAAATATTACGAATGGTTTTGATATTGGTTCATTGGAAGATGTGTACGACACCTGGTACGTGCGCACCGCTGTTTCCCGGGTACCTGAGCCATCCTCACTGATCTTATTGGGCTTGGGAATAATTGGATTAAACTTAACACGCCGAAAAATGATACCCGCATAAAAAGCTAAAAAGCCGCACTAAGTTGCGGCTTTTTTCTTCTCCAGAAAATTATTTCTTATTTTTCTCCCTAGAGGCTTTTATCTCCGCACCCAACTCATCTGAAAGCTCTTTTATTTTTGGAAATACACTTTGCATCATTTGCTGCCCCAGCAACATAGAATCCTGCATAACCAGAGGCATTTTTTTGATAGTAGAGCGTCCCACCTCGGAATTATAAAATGTAATCAATCCCTGAATTTCACTTTCAGTGAAATGTTTGGCATAGATTTCTGTTGTAGGCGCCTTCATTTTCTCCCACGACATTTCGGTCGACATTAATTGCATTAGCTTTTTCATATATTTGTCGAAAGTGGGCTTATCTTTTTCGGTAACTCCCAACTGAGTCGCCATGTTTGAAAACACCACTTCTATTTGGGCATACATGGAGTCAACCATTTTACCTGCATCTGTGATAACCAGAAGCTTTTCAATGGACTCTTTTGAAGCCTTATCGGAATCCACATCTTTTGCATGAACATTAAAAGCTAATAAAGCACCAACCACTAACAAAACAATACTTCGCAACATTTATGATTTCCTTCATTGATTTACATTAGACTTCACTCAACCACTACTTATTTGCACTTATCAAGGAAGGATACTTAACCATCACAACCAACGCAATTAAATCGTAAAAACCATGCCAGACTATAACCATCAACAAGCTACCTGACAGGTAATACCCCAATCCGAACGCAATGCTCATTAGAAATGCACTGACGAAGTAAGCAAAAGAAAGATAATGCAAAACACCAAACACAACGGATGCGACTAGAATTGCCCAACCAACACCCCAGTAGTTCGTCAACCAACCTTGTAGAAATGCCCGAAAAAGTAATTCCTCCCCAACACCGGCCAGGCAAGACACGACCAAAAGTTGCCACCACGAGTAACCAATAAAGAGGCCGGTCACCCGACGAATATCAATGAGTAACTGAGCGGAAAAGTTTCCGCCTAATCGATACACAGCAACAAAAATGATCAGGGTTACAATCGCCAGAACAACTCCATAGCCGATAGCAATTGATTCGTCCAATGTGGGCTCTGAGTGTATTGGACTTAGCCAGTAGGTCAGCACCAGCCCCAAAAATAATATTGCGCACTGACTAAGTAAAATAAGAGTAAAAGCGGACGTTTTATGACTATTCGCCATACAGCACCAAAGGCAAGCATCTAGTGGTTACAATAATATGAAGATGCCGTGTGCCTGTCAGCTACGAAGAGGTTATTAGACAACGGATTGGTATTCCAGAGCAGATCATTGCCGTTTGCGCAAGCGCAGCTCAGCCTTTTCCTGGTCGATCACAAAATCAAAACGGCCCAATATATCCACCCCCAATAAGCCATCAAAGTGATCGAAATTTTCCATGGGCAAACGCGCGAGCATATGTTTACTGAAGGTTAAATCTGCAATCTGCAAGGTATCCACCACAAATAAAAAACTTTCCACAGTACCGCTGGCGGTATTAAGTTGAATGGGCTTGGGGGATTTTACCAAGTTGTAATTGCGATTAATAAAGCTGGAGGTTAACCCACTAATTGACGCACCTGTGTCCAACAACAGTTTTACACTTCTTCCTTCCACTGTGACCGGCACCAAAAACTGAGTACCAAAACGCACCAACGAAATTTTGTGTTCCAGCTCATCGGTTTGCGCTGCAATGGCATTATTGGTTAATTGCGCAAGAAACGCTTCGGCACGCGTGCGCGTTTCATCCTGGTTTGCCGCCATTAACGCATGGTATTGCGCCTGTTCCTGATCATCTGCTTTTGCATGCATATCTGCGAGCTGCAAGTGCAATTCACCATTGTCCGGCGTGAGCTTGATCAAATCATTTAATTGCGCCATCAGCCATTCGCGGCTCGCACCAAAAATGCCGGGGTTATTCACCAGACGAAGTAAATATTTGGATAAATAGGCCAATGCATCTTCAGTTTTCTTTGCATCCACTTCACTATCCAGATAGCGAAACCAGATAGTCACTGCTTCTTCATGCTTCCCCTGCTTTTCCAGTACTCGCGCGAGCAGCAACAGTGCTTCACTATCGGCGGGATCCCGCTGCAAAATTTCATTCAGTACGACTACCGCCGCTGGAAATGCGCTATTAGCGACTAGCTGGCGTGCGCGCTCGATAGGCGATAGTTCCACAGCGGCTTGCGCCGAGGACACTGCGTTATTTGTGGGTGATACGTGCACGGGAATTTCCGGTGCAGGTGATTGTGCTACGGGCGATCGCTGCACCAGAGTTTGTTGCAGGTTCTGTACCGGTGAATCGCTAACTAATGGATCATCAAATGTATCACCAACAACAGAGATAGCATCTGTCGCATGCCGATACTCATTGGCGTAGTAACCCAGGCCAAATGCGATTACCGCAATCACAATCGTATTTTTTACACTCATCGTTATTCTAATAAACAGTGGAGGCGATTAATTTTTTTAAAAATCCAAGCAATTATTTTTTAAGCTGTTGCTGGATAAAATGAGCCATCTGCTCTGGCTTGGTAATGGTGGCAAAGCGTTTTATCGGTTTGCCATCGCGACCAATTAAAAACTTGGTGAAATTCCACTTGATGGATTTACCCAACCAACCCGGCAATTCACTCGTCAGCCATTGAAATAACGGATGTGCACTTGCCCCATTCACATCCACCTTGGCATACATGGGAAAACTGACACCGTAATTAATCTGACAGGTCTCGGCAATTTGCTCTGCGCCACCGGGCTCCTGATTGCCAAATTGATTGCAAGGAAAACCGAGAATCACTAACCCCTGATCCTTAAATTGCTGATAGAGGGCTTCCAGACCGGCGTATTGCGGGGTGAATCCACATTTACTGGCGGTGTTTACCACTAACACCAATTGGCCTGCATAGTCCGACAAATTTTGCGGCTGGCCGTTCAATCGCTCGGCCATGAAAGAATAGAAAGGGCTCATACACAACTCCGTTGAAATAAACTGGGAGGGTGAAACATGAGCCCAGACTGCCCGCGCAAACGGGCGAACGCAACTTGTTTTTACCGCCATTGACGGTTTGTGATGATTCCGTCTGCCGGCACGCATTGTTAGCGCGCCCGGCAGTCGGGCTTGGCATTAATACTGGGCCGCCGGCTTATCCAGCGATTTGATCTGGATGTTGCGATAGAAAACTTCCGCCCCTTCCGACTGTATCTGCAATTTACCGCGTGTCAGCGGAACATATTTACCATCGACCTTTTCACGCGAGTTAAAGCCGCGAAATACTTCGTGACCATTCACTTTGTGGATCAGGGTTTTACCATCGCTAATGACTTCCATGGTATCCCATTCACCGTAGGGCTTTTCGTAAAGGCCCAGTTTGAGTACCCGCGCCGCTATATCTTTGCGCAAAGGCCCTTTGGGGTCGTAGGCGTAGAACTTCCAATCACCTTCGTTGGCATCACCGGCATGCACATCGATAATGACTCCATCCAGGCTGTGGTAATCGCCGCTATCGCCTTCCTGGACCTGGAATTCATGGCTGCGCATCCAGTGATTGCTCTGCGCCCCCTGAGGACCAACGGCAAAGTACAAAACACCGCTATCGCGGCGCACATCCAAACGCGGCGACCATTTTTTCTCGCCCCATTTAACATCGAATTTCAAATGAAAATTTTCGAACTCTGCCAGTGTAGTTATACCACCCCACTCCTCGCCCGAAACACGCAGCTGACCATCCACCACCGAAAATACTTTCTTCGGGTCATTATTAACACCGCGCGGTTTGTGTTTGGAAACCAGATTGTATTCATTGGTTTCCGGCTGGTAGCTCACGTAGGTTTCCCAGCCAGTTAAGTCTTTACCATTAAACAGGCTCTGCCATTCACCTGCCCATGCGTGGGTAGCCAAAAGGCCACCCAAAGAAATGCCCAGTAGTAGTTGTTTCATATCGAATCCTCGTGGTTCTCGTTGTGGAGCGCAGCCTAGGACGAGAAACCGAATGAGTCCATATCTCGCTCCAAACAATTACAGACCTTTACTTGCACTCTATTTGAACATGGTCGAAGAGCTTGCACCATCTCCCCTCGCCATTTTGGATAACTTCCGCTGCAATGCCAATGCACGCACATTTTTGCGCACCATCAAAAACGGCATTTTTGCATCATCATAGTGAAAATTTGATCTCTATAAATGCGCTTAAATACATCCCAAATTAACAGCCATTTCAAAACCAGCACCACACCAATGCAAAACCATTAAATTCAACATGAATTTCACTTGTTTTTAAAAAAAGCAATTCGATTGGCATTTTTTATGCCTTTACCCCAATGAATTTCAAAATAGAACCACCACTCAAGACCCTACTGACCACACTAACGAGCACGAGGTTGATTTCATGGATACCCCTAAATTTCCAGACGATAAAATTGATAACAAGCGCCGCAAACTCATTAAAACCGGCTTAACAACCATCGGCGGTGTAGCGGCACTGGGCATGTTGCCAGGAAGTTTGCGCAGCGTTGTTTATGCTGCAACGGGCGGTGTAGAAACCACTAAAGCAAAACTAGGTTTTATTGCTCTGACAGACGCTGCCCCATTATTTGTAGCGCTGGAAAAAGGCATTTTTGCGAAATACGGAATGACTGACGTTGAAGTTTTAAAACAGTCCTCGTGGGGCACTACACGCGACAACCTCGTTTTAGGATCGGCTGCCAACGGTATCGACGGCGCGCACATTCTCTCACCTATGCCTTATTTAATTACTACCGGAAAAATGACTGCCAATAATCAACCAGTACCCATGTCGATACTGGCGAGATTGAATTTAGGCGGCCAATGTATTTCCGTAGGCAATGAATACGCGAATTTAAAACTCGACGTAAGTGCAAAGGGCTTTAAAGAAGCGATTGCTACCAAAAAAGCTAGCGGTAAACCTGTGAACGCTGCGGTAACGTTCCCCGGTGGTACACACGATTTGTGGATGCGTTATTGGCTCTCGGCAGCGGGCATAGACCCCAACAAAGATATTTCAACCATTGTTGTGCCGCCCGCCCAAATGGTTGCCAATATGAAAGTTGGCAGTATGGATACCTTCTGCGTTTGTGAACCCTGGAATCGCCAGCTCATTAATCAAAAAATTGGCTACACCGCGTTAACCACCAGCGAACTTTGGCACAACCATCCGGAAAAAGCCTTTGCAATGCGCAGCGATTGGGTTGAGAAAAATCCCAATGCAACCCAGGCCCTGTTGATGGCCGTAATGGAAGCGCAAATGTATTGCGAGAAAAAAGAAAATCGCGAAGAAGTTGCGAAAATTTGTTCCGATCGCAAATGGATAGGAGCGCCATTTAATGACGTGGTTGATCGTTTGAAAGGTAACTTTGACTACGGTACTGGCCGTGTAGTGCAGGATAGCCCGGAACAAATGCGCTACTGGAAAGACTTCGCGTCCTACCCATTCAAAAGTCATGACCTTTGGTTCCTGACTGAAGATATTCGCTGGGGCTATCTGCCGGCGGCTACCGATACCAAAGCCCTGATCGACAAAGTAAACCGTGAGGATTTGTGGCGCAAAGCAGCAACCGCACTTAATGTTCCCGCCGCTGAAATCCCCGCTAGCACTTCACGTGGGGTTGAGAAGTTCTTTGACGGAAAAGTATTTGATCCGGAAAACCCCAAAGCCTATCTCGACAGCTTAACCATCAAATACATGGCATAGAGGAGTTAAACTATGGCAGACGCAAGCATCGCCGATGGCAGCATAAGTGAATCAGCAGAAAAAGGGTTTTCACTGTTTCAACCGTTGAAAAAACTTGTTCAATATTTGTTGGTTCGGGTCGTGCCCGCACTGGTCGTCCTGAGCGTATTAGTTGGAATTTGGGAAATTTCCTGCTCAAGACCCGGTTCAAGCTTGCCGTCTGCCAGCACTGTCGTTGAGGAGACCATATACCTTATCCAAAACCCTTTTTACGACAACGGCGGCACCGATGTGGGTATGGGCTGGCAGCTTTTGGCAAGCCTCAAGCGGGTCGCTATTGGCTACACCCTCGCCGCAATTGCGGGTATAGCGCTGGGAATTTTGGTGGGGCAATCCCTATGGGCCATGCGCGGGCTGGACCCCTTGTTTCAAGTATTGCGTACCGTCCCCCCGCTGGTATGGTTACCGTTATCACTCGCGGGCTTTCAAGACAGCCAAC